>WNFV01000423.1_pt1 | contig 78241 bp, 65 predicted proteins | sample 5400101 | NCBI WGS metagenome assembly WNFV01 (sample SAMN13153361, study PRJNA577476) | soil metagenome | isolation source: 115 cm soil or saprolite under grassland replicate 1 | place: USA:California | collected 2016-06-15
AACGGCGCGGGCTCGAAGCCGGTCAGCACGCCGGTGACGATATTACGAGGCGTGGTTTCCGTCCGCCGCGCGACGGAAACCACGCCTCGTGATCCCATGCGACGATGCCGCCGGTCGCGTCGAGGCCCGCGCGCTCGTCGATGACGTACGCGAACCCATAGTTTTCCCACGCCATCTCGTCCTTCCGCGAGAGCTGCACCTTCACCGGCTTGCCGACCGCCTGCGACAGCAGCGCCGCGTCGTACGACACCGTGTCTGCGCCGTTGATGCCATAGCAGCCCGACCCACGGACGTAGACGACGCGGATGTTGTCCACGGGGATGCCGAGCACCATCGCCGCCCCGCTTCGGGTGGGGTAGGCCGACTGCGTGGGCGACCAGATCGTCGCCTTGTCGCCCTGCACGTCGGCGACCGCGCACGATGCGCCCATCGAGCCGTGCATCTGATACGGATGGAAATACGTCGCTTTGACGACCGTCGCGGCCTTCGCGAGCGTCTCGTCCACGCCTGCGGCTTTCACGACGTACGCGTCGCGCGCTGGTTGCTTCCGCAAGTAGTCGTAGAAATCTCGCTGATTCGGGAGTCCGACACCCGGCGTCCATGTCGCATTGAGCTTCGCCGCGGCCTGCATCGCTTGCCACGGCTTGTCGGCGACGACGCCGACGAAGTTCTTTTTGACGACGACCTTCACGACGCCAGGCATGCCGCGCACGGAGCTCTCGTCCACGCTCACGAGCGTGGCGCCCACGTCCGGTGGACGCACCACCGCGCCGTGGAGCATGCCGGGCACGCGCACGTTGTGCACGAACTCGAACACGCCCGTCGCCATGGCCGTCATGTCCAGCCGCGGAACTGGTTTGCCAAGCACCGTCCAGTCGCCCGGTGTCTTCCGCGGCGACGCGGGGTCCATCTTGACGTGGAGCTTTTTGCCGGCCACGAGGTCGCCGTACGTCACGCGCTTCGATCGATCCGACGTTGCGGTGACGACGCCGTCCGCGACGGCCAGCTGGTCTACCGGGACGACGAGGCGCTCCGCCGCGAGCCCGAGCAGCGCGTGCCGCGCGGTGGCACCCGCTTGCGCGAGGTTCCGTTCGTTGAAGTTCGTCGGCGTCGACTGGCTCCCCGACGTCGTGCCCTGATCGGGGCATACGTCGGTGTCGCACATGATCATCTTGACGCGATCGATCGGAACCGAGAGCTCTTCGGCGATCAACTGCGTCTGTGCCGTGAGGATGCCCTGGCCAAATTCGCACTTGCCGGTGTAGGCGGTGACGGTGCCGTCCGCGGCGATGGCGATCCACGAGTCGAGCTGTGCGGGATCGACGTGGGACGCGCGCGTGCCGAATTGACCTGGCGCCTGGCCGCGGCCCTGAACGGATCCGACAGCGGCAGCGACGTCAGCGGCGGCGAACGACACGATGAGCACGCCGGACGACTTCAGGAAATCGCGACGCGAGAAGCCCAGGCGCGCGAGCGCATCGAGTGCATGGCCCGTCATAGGTTTCTCTCGCGGGCGTACTGCTGAATCGCCTTCAACATGCGCGTGTGCGTGAAACAGCGGCAGAGCACACCCGAAAGCGCCTGCTGGATCTCGGCGTCGCCGGCCTTCGGGTTCGCATCGAGGAACGCCTTGGCCGTCAGGATGACGCCGTTGAGGCAGAAGCCGCACTGCGCCGCCTGCTCGTCGATGAACGCTTTTTGAATCGGATGCGGTTTCTCAGGTGTGCCGAGGCCTTCGAGCGTCGTGACGTCGGCGCCCGCCATCGTGGAGACCGGCGTCACGCACGAGCGGATCGCGCGGCCGCGAACGATGACGGTGCAGGCGCCGCACTGACCGAGCCCACACCCGAACTTGGGGCCGCGCAGCGCGAGGTCGTCGCTCAGGACGTAGAGCAGGGGAGTGGCCGGGTCGACGTCAACGCGGTGAGCCCGGCCATTGACCGTGAGGCTGATGGCGCTCATCGCGCGATTATAAAGCCGTCGCCTCTATTGTCGGGCTTTGGTGATTTTCGAGTCGCGTTCAGACGACAGGCGCTCGCGACCGCGGCGGTACTCCTCTTCGCGTGTGGCGCGCTCGGTGGGATCCATGAGGTTGCGCATCCGTCCCTGATGCAGCACCTCCAGCTCGGCGAGCTTCGCGCCGTAGAAGTTCCGGATCTCGGCGATCGCGTCTTTCTGCGCGTCGGTCAGCTGACGCTCCTCGATACCTGCATCCGCGTCCCGCTTGCGCAGGCGCTCCATTGCCAGCTCGTACGAGGATTTCAATCCGGTGTCGTCAGCCATAATCCGCCATTGTAATCACCACAATGGGCCCGAACGACACAAAGGAGAGTTCTTATTTGATGAACGTCCCGTTCTGGAGGTCGCTCATCGCTTCGCGGAGCTGTTGCTGCGTGTTCATCACGATTGGGCCGTACCATGCGACCGGCTCCTCGAGCGGCTTCCCGGATACGAGGAGAAAGCGTATCCCCTCGTCTCCCGCCAGCACGACCACCTCGTCGCCGCGGTCGAAGAGCACGAGCGATCGGTTGCCGGTCCGTTCGCGCCGGACCGCGTCGGTGCCATCCACCGGCTCGGTGAGCACGCCGTGGGGCTCGGACGCATCACGGAACGTGCCGGAACCTTCGAACACGTACGCGAACGCGTGTCGCGACGTTTCCACAGCGAGGCGCTTCCGCTTGCCCGGCGGCACCGAGACGTCGATGTAGCTCGGGTCGGCCGCGACTCCCTCCACAGGTCCCCGCTTGCCCCAGAAATCTCCCACCACGATGCGCACCCGCGTGCCGTCGTCGTCGACGATTTCGGGTATGTCGGCCGCCAGGATGTCCTGATAGCGCGGCGTGGTCATCTTCAGCGACGAGGGCAGGTTCGCCCAGAGCTGGAACCCGTGCATCCGCCCGTGCGGATCGCCCTTCGGCATTTCCTGGTGCATGATGCCGCTCCCTGCGGTCATCCACTGCACGTCGCCGGCGCCGAGATTGCCCCGATTCCCCAGGCTGTCTCCGTGCGAGACGGTACCTGCGAGGACGTAGGTGATCGTCTCGATGCCCCGATGCGGATGCCAGGGAAAGCCGGCCAGGTAGTCCGCTGGATTCTCGTTGCGGAAATCGTCGAAGAGCAGAAACGGATCGAATTCGGTCGTGTCACCGAACCCGAACGCGCGCTGCAGCTTGACGCCTGCGCCTTCCAGGTGCGGCTTCGCGTGAACCACTCGTTTGATCGGTCGTACGGACATGATGATCTCCCTCGCCGCGATGGGCAGCCCTCAAAGGGCTGCCCTCCGAGCGCGGCGTCGTGTAGCGCAGGCCTTCAGGCCTGCCCGCCTCCATGCGTTACGCCGTCACCACAGCGGGCCGGCGCGCGGCAAGATTTACCAGACCGCCGAGTACCCCGAGGGCGAGCGCGGCCCACGCGAGCTCGGGCGTCCACAGGCCGGACAGGCCGAACAGCGCGTCCAGCGAATACCGTCCCGGCCCGGTGAGCGTCAGCGCCGCGGCGCCGGTCGCGTAGAGCAGCGGCAGCTCGATCCCGTTCGCCGCGGCGAAGACTCCGTGCGGCCAGTGCACGGTGACCGCCGCCACGATCATGACCGAGAGCATCAGCGCCGGTCCAGCGGGACCGAACAGTCCGAGCGCCACGAGCAGACCGCTGGCGATCTCGGTGACGGCCGCGGCGGCGGCGAAGAACCGGCCGGGGTGGAAGCCCAGCGATTCGAAGAAGCCGGCCGTTCCCGTGAGCCCGTAGCCGCCGAACCAGCCGAACAGTTTCTGAGCCCCGTGCGCCGTCATCAGCAGCCCCAGAACGACGCGAGCAATCAACAACCCTGTATCCATAGCACCTCTCCTTTAGAAAGTAACTATACTATATATAGTTCATACCTGTAAAGCCTTTCGTGTAGTACCATGGAACCGATGAAACTGTTGGCCGTCTGCCCACGATTCCATCATGCGAGCGAGCTCATCGGGCGCCGGTGGACGGGGCCGATCCTCTACGTGCTGCTGAAATCCGGTTGCCGGTTCGCGGCGATCCGCGCCGCGATTCCCGACATCACGGATCGGATGCTCAGCGACCGGCTGCAGGAGCTCGAGGCCGAAGGCATCGTCGTTCGAACCGTGATCCCGGAGGCGCCGGTCCGCGTGGAGTACGCCCTGACGAAGAAAGGGCGCGAGCTCACCGCGGCCATCAATGCCATCGGGCGGTGGGCGGAGAAGTGGGTGGACGTCCCGAAAGCCGGCGCTGGACACCGGCGGGGCAAAGACCGAGAATCCCGCGCATGAACCGTCACCGCCTCGCGGTCCTGGCCGTTGCAGCGACGGGACTTGCCGTTCCGATCTCCTCTGTTCACACCAGCGCCCAGACTTCCGCGGCAGCCGCGTCGCGCACGGCGGACGGGCGGCGCGATCTGCAGGGCGTCTGGAACTTCTCCACGATCACCGCGCTCGAGCGCCCGGCCGAGTTCGCTGGCAAGGCGACGATGACGGCGGAAGACGCGGCGGCATTCGAGAAGCGCACGATGGAGCGCAGCGACAGAGATCGCCGCGATCCGAATCCTGCAGTGGACGTCGGCTCCGCGTACAACGAGTTCTGGTGGGATCGCGGCACGACGGTCGCGACGGTCCGCGGCGAGAAGCGCACGTCGCTCATCGTCGATCCGCCGGACGGGAGAATTCCACCACTGACGGCCGCAGGCCAGCAGCGTGCAGCGGCGCGAGCAGAGGCCAGGCGGCAGCATCCAGCGGACGGCCCGGAGGATCGGTCGCTCGGCGAACGCTGCCTGATGTTCAACGCCGGGCCGCCCATGCTGCCCGGTCCCTACAACAACTACGTGCAGATCTTCCAGACCCGCAGCGACGTCGTCATCAACAACGAGATGATCCACGACGCGCGGATCGTGCCGCTCGACGGCCGGCCCCATCCGCCGGGCGCGGTGCGGCGATGGCAGGGCGATTCGCGCGGGCGCTGGGAGGGCAACACGCTCGTCGTCGACACGACGAACTTCACCGACGCGACGAACTTCCGCGGCGCGAGCGACAAGCTGCACCTGGTGGAGCGCTTCACGCGGGTCGACGCCGACACGCTCCTCTACGAGTTCACAGTCGATGATCCGTCGTCGTTCACCAGGCCTTGGACGGCCGCGCTGCCGATGAAGAAGACCGACGATCGCATCTTCGAGTACGCCTGCCACGAGGCGAATTACGCAATGGTGGGGATTCTGCGGGGCGCGCGGTTCGAGGAGAAGAAGTAGACAGTACGAAGTACGACGTACGCCAACGAGGGACCACGTCTGCCGGTGGAAGCGTCCGACGACTCGGCGCGGTTAGGCGCCGTCTCGATCGGGCTTTTGCGCCTCCTCGAGGAGCGGAAGCGCCGTGCCCGCGGCCGGTTTGAGCAGACCGGCTTTCGCGTACGTCATGAGCTTCTCGCGGGTGTCGCTGATGTCCAGATTCCGCATCGTCAACTGTCCGATGCGATCCTGAGGTGAAAACACAGAGTCGCCTTTTTCCATCGTGAGGCGCTCCGGTCTGTACGTGAGGTTCGGACTGGCGGTATCGAGGATCGAGTAATCGTTGCCCCGCCGCAGTTCTACCGTGACCTCTCCTGTAATCACACGGGCGACCCACCGCTGCGCCGTTTCACGGAGCATCAGCGACTGCGAATCGAACCAGCGGCCCTGATAGAGCAGGCGACCGAGTCGTCTGCCGTTCTCGCGGTACTGCTCGATCGTGTCCTCGTTATGGATGCCGGTCACGAGCCGTTCGTACGCGATGAAGAGCAGCGCCATGCCGGGCGCCTCGTAGATTCCGCGGCTCTTGGCCTCGATGATGCGGTTTTCGATCTGGTCACTCATGCCGAGGCCGTGGCGGCCACCGATTCGGTTGGCTTCGAGCAGAAGCTGCACAGGATCGTCGAACGACCGGGCGTTGAGCGCGACTGGCTGTCCTTCGTCGAAGCGGATCGTGACGATTTCCGGCGCGATTGCCGCGTCGTCGCGCCAGAACGCGACGCCCATGATCGGCTCGACGATCGTGATCCCCTTGTTCAGGTATTCGAGATCCTTCGCTTCGTGCGTTGCGCCGAGCATGTTCGAGTCGGTCGAGTACGCCTTCTCGGCGCTCAGGCGGTACGCGAGACCGGCCCGGCGCATGTACTCCGACATTTCCCGTCGGCCGCCGAGCTCGTCGATGAACTGCTGATCGAGCCACGGCTTGTAGATGCGCAAGTTGGGATTCGCGAGCAAGCCGTATCGGTAGAACCGCTCGATGTCGTTGCCCTTGAAGGTGCTGCCGTCGCCCCAGATGTGAACGTCGTCTTCCTTCATCGCCACCACGAGCATGGTGCCGGTCACTGCGCGACCGAGCGGCGTGGTGTTGAAATAGGGAACACCGGCGGTGGAAATGTGAAACGCGCCAGACTGGAGCGCGGCGATCCCTTCGGTGACGAGCTGCCTGCGGCAGTCGATGAGCCGCGCTTTTTCGGCGCCGTACTGCACCGCGCGCCGTGGAATCTCCTCGTAATCGGGCTCGTCGGGCTGACCGAGATTCGCCGTGTACGCGTAGGGGACCGCGCCCTTCTGCCGCATCCAATGGAGCGCGGCGCTGGTATCGAGCCCGCCGGAAAACGCGATGCCGACCTTCTGGCCCGCGGGAAGCGTCTGCAGAATAGTGGCCACTACTTCTTGAGCTCGTCGTAGAGGGTGACGCCGGGGTCGGTGATGAACACGGCGACGTTGCCGCCGCTGAACGTCGCGGCGTTCCCCGGCGTCGAGCTGGTTTCACCTCGACGAGCTCCAACGTTTCCAGGCTTGGCGCTCATTTTCATGCGGGAAGCGTAGCACAGGAAAACCAAGGCTCCGTCCCCTGCGTCCCTCCTCCGTACACTCTCAGGTTCTCACCGTCAGCAGCAGGTAGATTGCCGCCGCCCCGAACACAATGTTCGGCGCCCACGCGCCGAGCATCGGCGACAGCCACCCGCCGGCACCAAGCGCGGCGAAGACAACCATTGCCGTCCGGTAAACGATCGCCAGGACGATCCCCACCCCGATTCCCGACATCGCCCCGCGCCGGCCGGTCGTCACCGCGAACGGCACCGCCAGAAGCGTCATGATCAGCGTGACAAAGGGGAACGCCACCTTCTGTTGGAGCTGCACCATGTAGGGCACCGCGTGGTATCCGCTCGCCTGAAGCTGCGAGACGTACTGCTGCAGCTCCCTGTACGTCATCCGGTCGGCCTCAGGATCGACCGTTTCCCTGAAATACGTCGGCGGCTCGAGTGTCACCGGGTGCTCGAAGAATGGCTGGTAGGCCGCCACTGTCCGGACGGTATCGCGACGGGTCTCGGTCGAGAACCTCCGGTTCCATCCGTCCCGCGCGATCCACATCAGCGCCGGCTGGCCGTCAGCGCCCGGCCGACGCTCCAGCGCGACTTTGCGGGCGTGTATCAGCCCGTCCAGCTTCCAACCCGCTTGATCGAGATGATAAAGGGACAGCCGATCGAACTGATTCGCCCGCGGGTCGAAGAACTCGTAGTAGTAGAGATCTCCGCCGCTGCCGACGATCCATCGCCGGTTCAAGCCGCCGAAGGTCTGCACCGGCCACCCCCGGATGATGGCGTTCAACCGCGCAGCCTCGCGGTTGGCGTCGGCCAGCACGCGTTCCTGCAGCACGACGAGCACGCCGCTGAGCAGCACGGCGAACAGCATCAGCGGCATCGTGGATCGGTAGAGACTGATCCCACACGCGCGCATCACGATCAACTCGCTGTTTTTCGTGAGCAGGCCGACGGTGACCAGCGTCGCAACCAGGGCGGCGAGCGGGACGATGTAGTACACGTATTGCGGCGTCTGATAGTAGAAGTACCGCAACAGCAGGCCTGAGGTCGCCGCTCCGCGAAAGAGCTTGTCGGCGAGGTCGATGAAGGTCGAGATGTAGAAGATGCCGACGAGCGCCGTGAACGTCAGGAGGAAGATCGCGACATACAACCGCGAGACGTACAGGTCGAGCAGGTTCGGGCGCGGCCAGGCCACGTGCGGGATGCGAATCACCAGCACCACGCGGCCGCGACGTCCGTTCGGCGCGGCTCCGGCCCGCGCAGCGCTGCGCCGCCAGAACGTCGGCACGTTGATGCGAATCGGCTGATCGGCGGCGCCCGCCCGCCAAATCACGAGCGCGATGCCGGCAGCCCCCAGAAGCAGGTTGACGATCCAGGGGGCCAGCGTCGGGGAGAGGCTGCCGCCGAGCGCCGCGGCCCGCGAGGAATAGAGCAGCACGTAGTACACGAAAATGACGCCGATGCCGAGCGCGATCGTGCCGAGCTTGCCGTCCCGGCGAATGCTGACGCCGAGCGCCACGCCGATGAGCGACAACACCAGACAGGCGACAGGAATCGAATACTTCTGCTGGATCGTGAACAGCTGGCTGTAGCTGCGGTCGCCGGTTTTGGCGTTCTCCGCAATCTTCGCCCGCAGCTCGGCGATGGTCATCTCGTTGTCGCCCTTGATCACCTCCGCACGCGGAAACACCGTCTGAGCGTCCAGATTGAGCACCAGCGTGCCGAAGGTGTCGCCCTCGAATTCTTCCGGTTTCTTCGCATACGTGGTGTTTCGCGTGCCGCCTTCCAGCAGGAGCTGCACCGTCTGCTTGGCGCGGTCGATCAGCAGCCGTCCGCTCCTGGCGAAGTACACCGTCGTCTGGTCCGGGTTCGTGCTGTCGGCGAGAAACACGTCTTTCCAGCCGCTCGCCGGCTGAATGTCGCGCACGTAGAGCACCCGATTCGGGAATTCCTGGAAGAAGACGCGCGGCTTGATGTCGCTTTCCGTGCGCGTCGCGACGACGTTGAAGGTGATAGTGCGGAAGGTCTGATTGGCGTCCGGCAACGCGATGATGGTCTCGTACGCCGTCGCCGCGCACCCCACGCCCGCAAGGAAGACAATGGGACGCAGCACGCGGAAGACGCTGATGCCGCATGCCTGGAGCGCCACGAATTCCCGATCCGCCGAGAGCCGCCCGAGGCCGACCAGAATACCGAGCAGCAGCGACATCGGAATCGTGATGCTCAGCGCCTGAGGGGTGAGAGTCCACAAGACGCGGAGGATGACACCCCATTGCACGCCCTTTTCGATCAGCCTCGCGCCCTGCTGGAGAATGGGCGGCAGGATCAGCGCAAAGGTGAGGACCGCAAGGCCGATGAGCAGCGGCGGGATGATTTCCCGCACGAGATAGCGGTCGAGGATCTTCACCAGCACTAGACTACATCCTATGACCCGCGTCGCCATCCTCTGGCACATGCACCAGCCCTATTACGAGGATCTCATCACCCGGGAGCACATCCTGCCGTGGGTTCGGCTGCACGCCCTGAAGGACTACTACGGGATGGTGGCGCTCACGCGCGAATTCCCGGACGTCCGGATGACGTTCAATCTGGTGCCGTCGCTGCTCGTGCAGATCGAGGCGTTTGCCGCCGATCGAGCGCGCGATCGATACCTCGATTTGAGCCTCGCACCGGCGGCCGCTCTCAACCAGGACGACGTCGATTTCATGCTCGCCAACTTCTTCCACGCGCAACGTCAACGAATGATCGACGCGTACCCGCGGTACGCCGAGCTGCTGGCCAGCCGCGGCGGATCGACGCCGTCTGCCGCCGACCGCCGGGCTGCCGCGGCCCGATTCAGCCGCGACGACCTGCGCGACCTGCAGGTGTGGCACAAGCTCGCGTGGATCGATCCGTTGTATCTCGACGGCGACGCGCGCATACGCACGCTTCTGGCGAAGGGGCGGGATTTCACGGAGGACGACAAGCGGACGCTGCGTGAGGCGGAGATCGAGCTGCTGAACAAGGTGATTCCCGAGTATCGGGCCGCGGTGGATAGAGGACAGGTCGAGCTGTCGACCTCGCCTTTCTACCATCCCATCTTGCCGCTGCTGTGCGACACGGAGGTGTACCTGCGGACGCATCCCGACGCACGGACGCCACGGCATCGGTTCGTGCACCCGGAGGATGCCGCCGAACAGCTGGCCCGGTCGGTGACCTACCACACGTCCTTGTTCGGGAGCCGTCCTGTTGGCGTCTGGCCATCGGAAGGGGCGGTGTCGGAGGCCATGGTCCCTCTGGTTGCCGCGGCCGGCTTCGAGTGGATGGCGACCGACGAGCTCGTCCTCGCGCGAACGCTCGACGGCACGTTCTCGCGCGACGGCGGCGGACACGTCGAGCAGCCCGAGCGGCTCTATGCCGCGTACGAGATACGCGCCGGCGGGGCGGGCGTGTCGTGCGCCTTCCGCGATCATGTGCTCTCGGACTTGATCGGCTTCACATATGCCGGGTGGGGCGCCGATGCCGCCGCGGACGATTTCGTCGCCCGTCTGGTGGAGGCGGGGCGCCGCTATCGCCTTCGCGGCGGCGGGGGAGAGGCGGTCATCCCGATCATCCTCGACGGGGAGAACGCCTGGGAGCATTTCGAAGGCGGCGGACGGCCGTTCCTGCGCGCGCTCTATCGCCGGCTGACGGGGCATGCGGAGCTGCAGACCGTCACGATGGCGGACGCGTGCCGGTCGCCGACCCGGGAGCTGCCCGGGATCTTCCCGGGCTCATGGATCGACGCCAACTTCTCCATCTGGATTGGACACGTCGACGACCAGCGGGCGTGGAGTCAGCTGGCCGAGGCCCGCGACGCCGTAGCGACGGCGGCCGTCCAGCCGGGTGCGGCGGCTGCGGCTCGCGAGGAAGTGCTCGTGGCCGAAGGGAGCGACTGGTTCTGGTGGTACGGCGACGACCATTCGTCGGCGCACGACGCCGAATTCGACGACCTCTTCCGCAGGCACTTGCGGAACGCCTACCGTCTGGTTGGCACACCAGTGCCCGACGAGCTGTTCGTGAGCAACATGTCGACCGCGGGCCGCGTTCCTGTTCAGACCGAGCCGACGGCGCTCCTGACGCCGACGCTCGACGGCGAGGAGACGAGCTACTTCGAGTGGCTCGGCGCGGGGTCGTTCGAGCCGCGCGACGTTGCCGGCGCCATGCACCGAAGCGACGCCTCTGCGTCGCGGTTGACGCTCGTCCAGTTCGGGTTCAACCACGAACGGCTGTTCGTTCGCGCCGATGCCAGGCCGCGGGTCGTGGACCTGCTGGCGGCTGGTCTCGAAGTGTCGCTCAACTTCCTTGTGCCTGCCGGCCTGCGGTTCTCGGTTCGTCAGACGGTGGGTCGGCTGACCGGCGCATTCTGGGAACAGGACGGCGCCGGCGGCGGCTGGACCGACCGGGGTCCTGGCGGCGCTGCCATGGCGGCCGGGACGATTCTGGAAGTCTCGCTCCCGATGAACGACCTGAAGCTCGCCGCCGGCAGTCCGGTGTCGTTCTTCATCGCAGTCAACGACGATGCGCGCGAGGTGGAGCGGCATCCCGCGGACCGGCCGATCGAGCTGATGGCGCCCGACGCGTGGTTCGAGGCGGGGCTGTGGCGGGCATGAGTTGAGATGCGGCGGGTCCGGTCGGGCTGGGCGACTTAAGTTAACATAACATACATTATCAGACTCAATGGAAATTGCCAGGGAATCAGGCCTGTGGATGGTTTGTGCGCGGTTTTCTCTGGGTTTTGACCGAGCCGCCCCGCCGTCGTTCGCGCTTGGTGCGCGGTCTGTGCGCCTTCTGCAATCGGGGTGATGACGCCCGCAATTTGCCTGCTTGGCGACTCGATGCCCCCCAGCATCCGCCCGCTTCGCGGCGTCGCTCCGGCCGCGAGCCGGGCTCAAGGCAGGCGCGCTGCCAGGCCAGTCTGGCGGTACCGGACTTCAGCCGTTGGCCGGCGGAAGCGTGTTGCGCATCGGTGCAGCGGCTGACCTCGAGGGCCGGCCCGACCGACGCCTGAAGGCCCGTCGGCTCCCACCCAAACCGCCTCCAGCGGACCGCGCCGCACGACGCCGTGGCCGCTCCAGCCGTGCGTGCGAAACGGATCGGCGCCGCGTCACCGCCGTCCCTGACGGCATCAGATCGGTGCCATCGCCTTTCCCGTCGCTGTCGGCGGCGGCAGCGTCCGACTCCCTGGCAGCGGCCGGCAGGGTCCGACTCGTCGCACACCCGGTTCGTTGCCCTTCCGGAGGTCGCGATGATCGCCGTGAGCGTGCCGACGCTGCGCCGCCCCGGCCGCGTTTTTCCTCGTGGCACAGCGCCGGCCGCCGCGAAGTGGCGCGTCAAACCGCCTCGATCATCCGCGAATTTTCGCGGACGACGCGGATGGCACCTTGGTCACCGATCCCCGCGCCTCAGTGCGGACCGGCGAACGTCCGGCGGCGCGGCGTAGCCGCGCGTCTGTCTCTCATCCCCGGCCGCTTCGCGGCTGGCGCCGGACGTGACGATTCCGCGTCCATCCGCGCGATCCGCGGATGAACAATGTGCCGTCAGTTGCTGCACGAATCTGAAAACTGTCAGCAGAGGGCTCGGGCCGGCACGGCCCCGGGCGCATCGCCCCGGGGTCTCGCAGTGCGCTCATGGACACGCGGGCGCGGCCGCGGGCGACGCTCGCCGCCGCGGCCGGCCGCCTCGCGCGGGGGCCGGTTATTTGGCCTTGCGGAGGTCGCGAATGATCGCTTCGAGCGCGTCGATGACTTCGTCCCGGCTGGCGCGGCTCTTGGCAAAGCTGATTTTGAGGTTGAACGCTTTGGTCGGCGCCCGGTAGGCGAAGACGTAGTGCTTGGGGCGCCCCGGCCGCGGCTTGGCGGCGGCGGCGCGCAGCTGCTGCCGTGTGGCGGCGCCGCCCTGGCTGGCGATTTTCTCGACCAGGGCGGTCATTTTCTCGGACGTATCCTGCCTAACTATCTGTAATAACAGCGATTTAGTGGAAATGTCGGCCAGCCGACACAGCGTCCGCACCTCGTCGGGCATGGCGTTGAGCGCCAGCGACTCGGTGACCGACGTCCGCGACTTCCCCAGCCGCCGCGCCAGGTCTTCGTGCGTGTAGCCGCACCGTTCGGCGAGACCATGCAGCGCCTCCGATTCTTCGAACGGCGTCAGATCCTTGCGCTGGAGGTTCTCGATCAGCGCGAGCTCCAGCATCTCCGTCTCGTCGACGTCGCGGATGACGACCGGCAGGTCGCGCAGGCCGACCTGCACCGCGGCCTGGTACCGCCGCTCGCCGGCCACGATCTGAAAGCGGTCGCCGCGCTGGCGCACCACCAGCGGCTCCAGGATCCCCTTCTCGGCGATCGACGCAATCAACTCCGACAGATCTCCCATGACCTGCCGGGGCTGGTTGGGATTGGGGTCGATCTGGTCGATCGGGATCAACCGGCCGATCGGCGTCCCGGCCGACGCCGCCAGCGCCTCCACGTAATGCTCGTCGTGGCGCATCGTGATGGTGTCGGGCAGCCCTCGTCTAGGCACGGTCGATGACCTCCTCGCACAGGCTGTAATACTCCGTCGCGCCGGTCGAATCGGGCGCGAAGGTGAAAATCGATTCCTTGTAGGCCGGGCTCTCTTCGAGGCGCACGCTCTTGGTGATCACCGTCTTGAACACCTTGCCGCCGAACACCTTCTGAATCTGCAGACGGATGTCGCGCGCCAGCGCCGTCCGCTTGTCGTGCATCGTGATCACGACGCCGAGAATCCGCAGCGCCGGGTTGGGCCGGGCCCGGACCTTCTCGATCGTCTCGAGCAGATCGTCGGTGCCCTCGAGCGCGAAATACGACGACTGAATCGGGATGAGCAGGTGCGTCGCCGCCACGAGGGCGTTCACCGTGAGCAGCCCCAGCGTCGGCGGGCAGTCGATGACGATGTTCGGGTACTCCTTGCGGATCGGCTCGATCTTGTCCTTCAGCCGGAAGTGCGCATCCATCTCGCCGACGAGCTTCGCTTCGACCTTGGCGAGCGCAATCCGCGACGGCGCCACCGCCAGGTTCTTCAGCGACGAGGGGAGAATGACGTCCTTGAGCGGCACCTGCGGGTCGGAGATGGCGTCGTACACGCTCTTCGACACCTGCGGCAGATCGAGGAACGACATCGTGCTGTTCGCCTGCGGGTCGAGGTCGATGAGGAGCGTCCGCTTGCCGCGCAGCGCCAGCGCCGCCGCGAGATTGATGGCGGTCGTGGTCTTGCCGACTCCGCCTTTTTGATTTGCGATGGCGACGATCATGAATGGCCGGAGGGAACGGCAGCCATTCTAACAGACGGCCGTACGAACCGGGGAAGTTTGGTCGGTCCGCGCGCGGGCCATCGCCGCCTCAGCTCGGTGATACCGGCGGCGCGCCAGCGTCGCACGCGACCGCGGGGTCCCCTTACATCTTGTACTTGCCGAGGTCGTCCGGGTCGAGGCTCTCGAGCCACTTGTGGAGCCGGTCGGCGTCGGCCTTTTCCGACGAGAAGTCGACCGTCTTGGCGTTGTCGATGACGCTGTCCTCGACGAAGATCGGCGCACGCGTCCGGAGCGCGAGCGCGATGGCGTCGCTCGGCCGGGCGTCGATCGCCACGGTGTCGCCGTTGAGCGCCAGATAGATCAGCGCGTAGAAGGTGTTCTCCTGCAGATCGCAAACCACGATCTTCTGCACGGAGGCTTTGAGATCCTGGATGATGTTGCGCAGCAGGTCGTGCGTCATCGGCCGCGGCGTCGAGATGTTCTCGATCTGGAGCGCGATGGCGTTGGCTTCGAAGATCCCGACCCAGATTGGCAACACGCGCTGCCCCTCCTTGTCGCGGAGGATCACGATCGGCATGTTCGTGATGGGATCCACCATCAGCCCCTTGATCGACATCTCGATCTGCATACGACCTACAACCTAGGCACGGCGGGTGCCGCTGTCAAATCGCCGACCGCGCGGCCCCACACGCTGTGCGGCCCCGCGCGCTCCACCTGAATCGCCAGCGTCCGGCCAATCCAGGCGGCTGGCCCCGGCACGTTCACCACCACATTGCTGCTGGTGCGGCCGGAGAGCTCCGTGTCGCGCCGGCGGCTCGCCGCGTCCACCAGCACGTCGACGCGCCGCCCGACCAGCGTCTCGTTCAGCTCGGTCTGCACCTGGCGCTGCAGCGCCTGCAAGGCGACGATGCGCCGCGTCTTCTCGGCCTCGTCCACATCGTCGGCCAGGCGCTTGTCGGCGAGCGTGTTCGGACGCGCCGAGTATTTGAACGAGAACATGCTGTGATACCGGACCGCCGCGGTGAGCGTCATGGTGTCGTCGAAGTCCGCCGGAGACTCACCCGGGAAGCCGACGATCATATCGGTCGATAGGGCGACGTCCGGCAGCGATTCGCGGATGCGCGCGACGAGATCCAGGTAGCTCTCCCGCGTGTAGCGGCGGCGCATCGCGGCGAGCACGCGCGTCGACCCCGACTGCACCGGGAGATGCAGGTGCCGGCAGACCTTGGGCAGCCGGCGCATCGTGTCGAGAAAGCGCGGCGTCGCGTGACGAGGGTGCGGGCTCGCAAACCGGATCCGCTCGATGCCGTCGACCTCGTGGACCGCCTCCAGCAGGCCGCTGAAATCGCAGCTGGGATCGTCGGGCGCGGCGTAATGGTTCACGATCTGGCCGAGCAGCTGCACTTCCTTGCGCCCCGTCGCCGCCGCCTCGCGCACTTCGGCGAGGATGTCGACCTTCGTCCGCATCCGCTCGTGGCCGCGTGTGTACGGTACGACGCAGAAGCTGCAGAACTCGTTGCAGCCCTCGATGATCGTCACGTAGGCCTTGACCGGATCGGCGCGGCGTGTCACGCCCAACGGCCACGTCACGTCGTCATACGGGTTGATGTCAATACGAGGGACGGAGGTGAATGGCACCGATCTGGTGCCATCAGGGACGGAGGTGACGCTCCGCCGGCCGACCTCCGCCTGCTGGATCAGCATCGGAAGCCGGCGAATCGCCTGCGTGCCGACGATCACGTCGGTGACCCCGGGCGCGCGCTTCAGAATCGCGGCGCCTTCCTGCTGGGCGACACAGCCGGCAACGGCGACGATTGGATCGTGACCCTGTTCGGCCGCCAGCTGCCGGAGCTCGCCCAGACGCGTGTACAGCTTGTCCTCGGCGCGCTCGCGCACGCTGCACGTGTTGATGACCACCACGTCGGCGTCGGCGGCGTCTTCCGTGGCCTCGAATCCCGCCTGCTCGAGGAGCCCGGCCATCCGCTCCGAGTCGTGGACGTTCATCTGGCAGCCGTAGGTTTCGACGAGGTACTTACGTGCCATGGAGCTTTCGCCGTTTGCCTTCGCTTTCGCCTTTCGCTTTCGCCTGCCCCGCCCGCGCGTTCAGGTCCGTTGCGGGGCGAATCGCCCTGCCGTCGATCATCTCACGAGCCGACCGCCGCAGACCGTCCGTCACCGCCTCCCCGCCCAGCATCCGCGCGAGCTCGTCGACGCGATCCTTTGCACCCAGGCGTCGAACGGTCGTGTGTGTCCGGCCGGCCTCCACGCGCTTCTCGATCTGCACGTGCGTGTCGGCGTACGCGGCAATCTGCGGCAGATGGGTGATACACAGGACCTGAAATGCCGATCCGAGCGCTCGCAGTTTTCGTCCGACGACGTCGGCGACCCGTCCGCCGATGCCGGCATCGACCTCATCGAAGATCAGGCCCGGCGCCGATCCGCTGGGGGGACGCTCGGGAGCATCGTCGAAGCCACGGCGCGACGTCGCCGTCAGCGTCTTGATCGCGAGCATGATGCGCGATAGCTCCCCGCCCGACACGATGCGCGCCAGCGGGCGCAGCTCTTCACCGGGGTTTGGCGAAACGAAGAACTCGGCCACGTCTGTGCCGCGGACACTCCAGGCGGATTCGGCAAGCGGCCCGTCTGCGAAACGGACCTCGACTCGCGTCTGCTCCATGGCCAGCTCGCCGAGCTCGGCCTCGAGCCGGCGGCCGAGGGCCTTCGCGACACGGCGCCGCTCGGCCGACAGACGCTCGGCGGCCGCGAGGTAGGTCGCGCGGGCGACCCCGCATTCCTGTTCGAGCTCCGCGATCCGATCGTCGCCGCGCTGCAGATCGGTCAGCTCGCGGCGAAGACTTTCACGCCGCGCGATGACATCGGCCAGGGCGGGACCGTGCTTGCGCTTCAACCGCTCCAGGAGCGCGAGCCGCTCTTCGACCTTCTGCAGTCGGGCGGGCGACGCCTCGATGCCATCGGCGTATCGCCGCAGGAACATGGCGAGGTCCTCGAGCTGCCCCTTGATGCCGTCGCGCGCGTCCAGGTACGACTGGAACTGCGGGTCGAGCGTGGCCAGTTCGGCGACGCGGCGCCACACGCCCCCGAGCGCGGCCAGAATCGCGTCGTCGCGCTCGTAGAGCGAGGTGTAGCTCTCCGCACACAACCGCTCGACGCGTTCGGCGCTGGCGAGTACCTGCCTCAGGGCAGTCAGTTCGTCGTCTTCGCCCGGTACGGGTGCCGCGCGGTCCAGCTCGCTCAGTTGGAACGTGATCAAATCCTGGCGCGCATCGCGGTCGCGGGTAGTCGCGCGGACACGTTCGAGCTCCTCGCGAGATGCCTGCAGCGCGTCGAATGCCGCTGCCGTCGGAGCGGTCAACGCGTCGAGCGAACCGAACGTGTCGATGACACCGAGATGCGTGGATGGATCGAGCAGCGTCTGATGTTCGTGTTGTCCATGCAGCTCGATGAGTCGGGACGACAAATCCCTCAACGCGGCCGCCGTCGTCAGGGTGCCGTCCACGAATGCCCGGCTGCGGCCTTGCGAGGTAACCTCCCGCCGGACGAGCAACTCTTCTCCCCCGTCCTCGAAAATGGCTTCAACGGTCGCGACATCGCCCCCCGTTCGCACGAGGTCTCCGGACGCCCGGCCACCAAGCAGGAGTCCGACTGCTTCGACCAGGATGGACTTCCCCGCTCCGGTTTCGCCGGTCAGGACGTTGAAGCCGGGGTCGAATTCGACCTCAACCGCGTCGATCACCGCAAGCTGTCTGATGCGAAGGAAGCGCAGCATGTGAAAAGAGAGGGAACTCCAATCGTAACATAGGTTTGACAGCTGTTATACGGCATGATACAGTTTTGCACATCGCGCTGTCCCAGCGGCGCACCCCCCTATGTCTCGGAGGCCCGTTTGCGCACGCTTGGAAGCCTGTCCGTTGCCCTGCTCGTGCAGGCGGCTGGTGGTGCTGTGTCCGAAGCTTCCAGTACCGGCATCATCACTCTAATCGCGCGCTCTACCGCGATCACAATTGTCATCCTCGTCGGCCTCGGGTTCCTTTCGATCTGGTCCTGGGGCATCTTCCTCTATAAGTGGTGGAGCTTCCGGCGCGCCGGCCGGCAAAGCACGCAGTTTCTGGATGTGTTCCGGCGCAGCAACAAGTTCTCCGAAGTGCAGGCCGTCTGCCGCTCCCTCGAAGACAGCCCGCTCGTGGGCTTGTTTCAGATCGGCTACGCCGAATTGACGGCCCAGCTTCGGCAGAGTAGTCCACCCGACGTCGCCAACGGCCCCAATCCGCGCGCGCCCGCTGGACGTCCTACCTTGAAGAGCCTTCCCGCTGTGGACCGCGCGTTGCTTCGTGCGTCGGCGGTCGAGGTCAACAAGCTCGAGAGCCGTATCTCGTTTCTCGCGACGATCGCCAGCATGGCGCCGTTTGTCGGGCTGTTCGGGACGGTGTGGGGAATCATGAGCGCATTCGAGCAAATCGGCATCACCGGATCGACAAGCCTCCAGGCGGTCGGCACGCCGATCGCCGAGGCGCTCGTCGCCACGGCAGCGGGTCTGGCTGCGGCCATTCCGGCGGTGCTCTTCTACAACTACCTCACGCAGCGCGTGAAGGTGTTCGCGTCCGAGATGGATGATTTCGCCATGGAGTTCCTGAACATCGCCGAGAGGAACTTCACGTAGATGCCGAAGCTGGGGCCCGCAGCCTCCGCTCCGTCGCCGCGATCCGGGCGCGGCCGGCGCGTCGCGACGTCGCTTGCGGAAATCAACGTGGTGCCGCTGGTTGACGTCATGCTCGTCCTGCTGATCATCTTCATGGTGACGGCGCCGCTGATCCAGCGCGGCATCGACGTCAAGCTGCCGGTAGCCCGCCGGGCCGCGGAAGTCGCCGCGGAGCGCGTCGAGGTCACGATCCCGGCGTCGTATCGACAGTCACGCTTCGTCTTCATCGGTAAGGATCAGGTCCGCGCGGAAGTCTTTCAGGAACGCATTCGCCAGCAGATCGAGCATCGCGCGCAGAAGGAGGTCTTCCTTCGTGGCGATGCCACGGTGAGCTATCAGGACCTCATGGAGGTCTTCGACATGCTGAAAGGCGCCGGCGTGCAGAACATCGGCATGGTCGCCAGAATGCCGGACGTGCGGTGATGGACGTCAGCGACGTCCTGCGCGATCGGATGCAGACGCCTGCGGGGCTGCAGCGCATGATCACCGTCTCGATGGCGGTCCACGTGGTCGTGGCGGCGGCCATTCTGTTCGCGCCCGGAGGCCTGCTGCGCCGCCATTCGGACACGACCCGGACCGTGATGACCATCTCGCTCGGCGGCGGCGGCGAAGGTCCACTGAACGGCGGGATGACGCCGATGGGCGGCCGGCCCGTACAAGTGCAGACGCCTCCCGAAGAGACGCCGAAGCGCGAGGCGCTGCGTCCTCCCGCGGCGAAGGCCCCTGAGATGACGCTCCCCACGAAATTGTCCGCGAAGCCGACGAAAGCGGCGGCGGCGCCACCCGACGTGAAACAGGCCCCTGACGGCGCGAAAGGGAGAACGCCCACGCGCGGCGCCCAGGTGACACCGGGCACAACGGTCGCCGATACCGGTCTCCGCGGCCAGGGCTTCGGGCTGTCGACCGGTGGCGGGCCGGGTTCGGGATCGACGCTCGATGTCGCCGACTTCTGCTGTCCCGAGTACATCGTGACGATGCTGGCGCGCATCAAGTCGGCCTGGCAGGCAAACCAGGGAGCGACCGGCCAGGTCATGGTGAAATTCACCATTGAACGCGATGGTCGGATCTCGAATTATGACGTCGAGACGCGGAGCGGCTCGGCGGTTCTCGACATGGCGGCGCTTCGCGCCGTGGCGCTGACGAAAACGACCTTGCCTCCGCTGCCGGCGCAGTTTCCCAATCCGACGCTGACAGTTCACCTCAACTTCCGATACGACCAATGACCAGAACCCTACCGCTCACCGGAGCGCTCGCGGTCGCTGTCCTGGCTCTCTGGGTGCACGCGCAGCAGCCACCACCGACGACTCCCCCGCAACCACCGCCGGTTCCGCAGCAGCCGCGACAGCCCGACGAAGTGGTGACGACCCTCACGGGCGAGGGCGGCGCGCCGCCGCGGCTCGCGGTCCCCGACTTCATTCCGCTGACGCCCGACGCCGAGACGGCGACGATTGCCAGGACGATCGGGCAGGTGCTGTGGGACGATCTGAACTTCGAGCGCGAGTACGCGTTCATTCCCCGCGATGTGTATGCGAGCATCCCGCGCGCCACGTCGTTCGCCGACGTGCCGTTCGACCGCTGGCGCGAGTTGAACGCCGACGGCCTGGTCGTCGGCACCGTGCAGAAAACCACTGGCGGCATCAAGGTCGAGATGCGGCTGTACAACGTGCGCGGCCGCCAAATGGTGTACGGCAAGGAGTACACGGGATCCGGGGCGAACCCGCGGTTGTACGCGCACAAGATCTCGGACGACATCCACGAATCACAGCGCGCGTTGCACGGAGTGGCGCAGACGCGGCTCACCTTCACGTCCGACCGCGACGGCGAGCGGGTGACCGGCACCGTGGAAAAGCGCGACGTCAAGGAAATCTACGTGTCGGACTACGACGGCGAGCGGCAGCAGCGTGTGACCGTCGGGCGGACGCTGAACGCGTTTCCGCGCTGGTCGCCCGACGGCCGATCGATCGCGTACACGTCGTGGCGCCGCGGTGGCGCGAATATCTTCATTTCGAACATCTATCAGGCCACGATGGAGGAGGTCACCAAGGGCAACGAGGAAAGCTGGCTTGCCGCCTGGTCGCCCGATGGCGCGCGCCTGTGCTTCGCCTCGCCGCGTGAAGGCAAAGGCCACACGAACCTGTACATCATCAATCGCGATGGCTCGAATCTTCGAAAGCTCACCAATCATCCGAGCATCAACACGTCGCCCACCTGGTCGCCCTCCGGCACGCAGATCGCGTTCAGCTCGGATCGCACCGGCCCGCCGAAGATCTACGTGATCGCGGCCGACGGCGTCGGACAGCCGCAGCTGATTACGCCGTCCGAAAGCTACGCCGACAAGGCCACGTGGTCGCCGGCGCCGTACAACGAAATCGCCTACACCGCGAAAACCGGCCCCGGCAACGACATCAAGGTGATCGACATGGCGACCCGCCAGGTGCGGCAGTTGACGTTCGGGGAAGGCACGAACGAGAGTCCCGCGTACGCCCCCAATGGACGGCACCTCGCGTTCTGGTCGACGCGGTCGGGCAAGAAACAGATCTTCACCATTGCGCGCACGGGCCAGGACCTCCGGCAGATTACGCGAACCGGCAACAACGAACAGCCGGACTGGTCACGCCCCCCAGCCGAACGATGACGCGCGACTTGGCAAACCATGAGGTTGCGATAGGAGCGACTGCGATGAAACGGACTGCGATGGTACTGGCCGCGTCGGCGTTGATGGCGACGATCGCCTGCCACAAGAACAAGCCGCCGGTTGCGCGGCCGATGCCGCCGCCGGCGACAGGATCGGGAACCGGCGGCGCGACGCGTCCGCCGGCGCCGCCCGAGCCGGTCCGCGAGCCGACGGTCGTCCCGCCCGAGCCGGTTCGTGACGATGCAATTTCGTCGGCGTCGCTCGACGACCTGAACCGGAACTCGCCGCTCAAGCCGGTGTTCTTCGAGTTAGACAGCGACGAATTGAGTCCGGTTGCGCAGAAGGCGCTCGACGACAACGCGGCATTGCTCAAGCGGTACACCACCTGGGCCGTGACCATCGAAGGGCACTGCGACGAACGCGGCACGCCCGAGTACAATCTGGCATTGGGCGAGCGGCGGGCCGTGACCGCGCGCGCATATCTCGTCTCGCTCGGCATCGCGGCCGATCGGCTTCGAACGGTGAGCTACGGCAAGGAATTCCCGTTCGATCCGGGTCATGCGGAATCGGCGTACGCCAAAAACCGCCGTGCGCATTTCGTCATCACCGCGAAGTGACTTTATGAAACAGACACTGTCCGCCGTTCTGTTCGCGCTCGCGCTCCTCGCCACGGCCGTCCCCGCGTCGGCCGCCAACAAGGAGCATCAGCAGTTGATGGCCGACATCCGGATGCTGCAGGAACAGTCGCAGCTGCTGCAGAATCTGCTCGGGCAGTTGAACGAGACGATCAAGGCCGTCAACACGCGGCTCGATCAGCAGGCCGAGACGACGCGCAAGGCGTTTGCGGATCAGAAGCTCGTCATCGACAACCTCACGAACGACGCGCGCGTCATCCGCGAAAAGCTGGACGACAACAACGTGCGCGTCGGATCGCTGTCGCAGGAAGTCGACGCGCTCCGCCAGGCGATGCAGCAGCTCAGCACGCGGCCGTCCTCAACCGAGCCCGATTTGGGTACGCCCGGGTCGCCGGTCGCGCCAGGCGGACAGCCGCCGGCCGCGACAGGAGGCTCCGCGATCGCCGCGTCGCCGAAGGCGGTGTGGGACGCCGCATACGCCGACTACACGTCGGGCCAGTACGACCTGGCGATTCTCGGCTTCGAGTCGTACATCAAGAGCTTTCCGAAATCGGACCAAGCCGACGACGCGCAGGTGCTGATCTGCGCGTCGTACTTGAACGACAAGAAAGACGCGAAAGCCGTCGAAGCCTGCGATCTCGCCATCCGCAACTATCCCGGCGGCAACGCGATCCCGGATGCGTACTACCGCAAGGGACTCGCGCTGAACAATCTGAAGGACGTCAACGGCGCGCGCGCCGCGTGGGAAACGGTGGTCAAGAATCATCCGGACAGCGATGCCGGCCGCATGGCGAAGCAGCGGCTCGATCAGATCAGGCGACCCGAGTAACGCAGCTTCGCTCCAATTCCCCAACGAACTTTCGTTACTAGGCGGCCGCCCCGCGGCCGCGGCTAAGACAGCTTCTACAGCCGCAACCTCACGTCGTGTGCAATGACCGCGGCTTTAGAAGATGTCTCTGGAGTAGAATCGTCGTCTTATGGGCTCAGTCAATAAAGTGATTCTGGTCGGCAATCTCGGACGCGATGCCGAGTTGCGCTACACGCCGGGCGGCGCCGCCGTTGCCACGCTGAATATGGCGACGACCGAAGTGTGGAACGACAAAGCGGGTCAGCGGCAGGAAAAAACCGAGTGGCATCGCGTCGTGCTGTGGGGCAAGCAGGCCGAATCGCTGTCGGAGTATTTGACGAAAGGTAAGCAGATCTACATCGAAGGCCGTTTGCAGACGCGTCAGTGGGACGACAAGGACGGCAACAAGCGCTACACCACCGAAATTCGCGCGGACCGCGTCACGCTGCTGGGCGGCGGCGGTGGCCGGGGCGGCGGCACGGCGCGCGGCGGCGACGACATGGGCGGGCATGCGCCCGCTGCTCCGGAGCCGTCGGCCGAGCCGCTCACCGACGACGATATTCCGTTCTGACAAATCAAGCGCCGAAAATATCCACCACGGAGATTCCTCCTCCGCGTCCTCAGTGTCCCCCGTGGTGGAGGGCTTGATTCTGGACGACGTTTTGAGTTCTCAGGTCTAACTCTTCTTGTCCTCCCGCCCGTACCTGTCCTCGAGTCTGACCACATCGTGCAGCTCCGGCGTGGAGACCTCGAAGATGTCGCTGTCTTCGATCGCGGTCATCCGATGCACCGTTTTCGGCGTGATGTGCACGCGCTCGCCCGGCCGCATCTCTCGCTTCGTCAGCTCACCCTGCTCCTCGATCTCGAACAGGAGGCGGCCCGAGTGCAGGTAGATGGTCTCGTCTTTCACGTTGTGGTACTGCAGGCTCAGGGCATGGCCGGCATTGACGTGAATCAGCTTGCCCACATAGCGGTCCGTCTTCGCCCAGTGCAGCTCGTAGCCCCACGGTTTTTCCACGCGCGCGATCTCACCGCTCACGGAGTGACTCCCTTCGTCGGCACCAGCTTTCCCATCGCGCTCATCAACTCCGCCTCGATCTCGCCGACGGTCGCCAGGCGCAGGATGCGGCGCGCCACGGCGCGCAGCTCCGCGGTGCGGAACTCCGCGAGCACCTGTTTGGCGACCGGAATGGCGCCCGGCGTCATGCTGAACTCGGTCAGGCCCAGCCCGACCAGGAGAGTCAGCAGCGCGGGATCCGAGGCCATCTCGCCGCAGAGCGAGACGGGGATCTGCTGACGCGCGGCGGCGCGCCGGATCATGACGATCATTCGCAGAATCGCCGGATGGAGCGGCTCGTAGAGCCGCGACACCCGCTCGTCAGCGCGATCGACCGCCAGACAGTACTGAATCAGATCGTTGGTGCCAATCGTGAAAAAGTCGACCTCGCGCGCCAGCAGGTCGGCTGTGTACGCTGCGGCCGGAATCTCGATCGTGACTCCGATCGGCACGTGCGGCGGCGTCTCGCCGCGGCGGCCGAGATCGGCGGCCGCATCCGCGACCATCGCCCGCGCTTCCCGGAGCTGCTCGACGCTCGAGACGAACGGAAACATGATGCGCAGCCGGCCATGACGCGCCGCGCGCAACAGCGCCCGCAGCTGTACGCGAAACAGCTCAGGTCGCGTCAGGCTCAGCCGAAGCCCGCGGAGGCCCTGCCGGCTTCCGCGCTCCTCGTCCGGCTCCCATCCGGCAGTGACCGTCCGCCGCGCGAGCCGTCCGGCGAGCTGCTCCTCGTCCACGTCGAACGTGCGCACCGTCACACTGCCCGGCGCCATCTCTTCGAGCATGCGGCGATAGATCTCGTACTGCCGATCCTCGTCCGCGATCTCGTCCGCGGCACCTGTCAACAGAAACTCGGATCGATAGAGACCGATACCCTCGGCCCCTGCGTATCGCGCAGCCGCCAGGTCGTCTGGAAACTCGATGTTCGCGTCGAGCCGGATGGCGACGCCGTCGGCCGTCGCGGCCGGCCGCCCGCGCTCGGCCTCGCCCGCGACCGCCGGCCGGTGATCGTCTGCGTGGTGCGCCGCCCGCGCGAGCTCCTGGGCCGTGGGATCGACGATGACCTCGCTCGCGGTACCGTCAATGACGACGAGCTGCCCGGCCTGAATCAGCGCGCTCGCATTGTGGAGGCCGACGACCGCCGGCACGTCGAGTGACCGGGCCAGAATCGCCGTGTGGTACGTGCGACTGCCCGCGTCCGTCGCGAAGCCGCGTACTTTGGTCCAGTCCACCTGGGCGGCCAGCGACGGCGTGAGCTCGTCCGCAATCAACACCGAGGATTCGCCCAGCTCGCGCAGGAGGTCGCGCGGCGTCGACACGCCGTACCGAAGGTTCATCCGGAGCCGCCCGACGAGATCGGCAACGTCGCCGGTCCGTTCGCGGAGATATGGATCCGCGACCTCTTCGAACACGGCGCTGAACTCGTGGAACACCTGCTGGACGGCCCACTCGGCGTTGACCCGTTGCTCCCGCACGATGCCGGCGGCGCGGGGAACGAGCATGGGGTCGTCGAGCATCAGCAGCTGCGCGTCGAACAGCGACGACATCTCCGGCCGTCGGGCGGCGACACGGCCGCGGATGTCGATGAGCTGCGCGCGCGATCGCGTACGGCTCTCCTCCAGCCGCTGCAACTCGTGCTCGACGCGCTCCGCTGCGATCTGATAGCGCAGCACCTGGGCGCGTTGAATGAGGATGACCGCGCGTCCGGCCACGACGCCCGGCGACACACCGATCCCCTTCAGGCGTTGCATGCGCCCTCGCCAAACCCCGACTGCACGAGCGCCACCAGCGCGCTCACGGCATCGCTCTCGTCTGCGCCCTCCGCCGAAATCGTGATTGTCGACCCGCGCGCCGCAGCCAGGAGCAGGATGCCCATGATGCTCTTGCCGTCCATTTCACGCCGGTCGCGGGCGACGCGCACCTGCGCGTCGAACCGGGTGGCGAGGTGCACGAACTTCGCCGCGGCGCGGGCGTGCATGCCGAGCTGGTTGACGACGGTGACGCGTTGCGAGGTCATGACCGGAGGGGTGCTGGGTGCTGGGTGCTGCGTGCCGGGTGCCACGGAACGGGTGCTGGGTGCCACGGAACGGGTGCTGGGTGCCAGCACTTGGACTCAGGCACTGCTCTTCTCTCCTCGGAGAAAGTCCGACGCGACCCAGATCGCGTTCCGCCCGTGCTCGCGCATTTCTTTCGCGACGGCGAGCAGGTCCGAGGATGAGCGCAGGCTGGCCAGCTTGATCAGCATCGGCAGGTTGACGCCGGTAATCACCTCGAGCCGATCTTTTTCGAGAAAAGTCATCCCCACGTTCGACGGGGTGCCGCCGAACATGTCGGTCAGCAGCAGCACGCCCTCGGGGCCGCGCACCCGCTCGATCGCCTGCGCGATGTCGCCCCGCGCGTCGTTCACATCGTCATGCCACCCAATGGAGACGGCGGTGAATTGCGGCAGGTCGCCGACGATCATCTCGGCGGCGTTCACCAGCTCGTTGGCGAGCTGACCGTGGGTGACGACCACTACTCCAATCACAACTTCCTATCGTAGGTCAGATCGGCCGGGTGAGGCGCGACCTTTACGCATGGCCGATGTCGCGGTGGCGGACCCGGACGCGGGCGACGCCGATGTCGGCGAGCGCTTTGCGGAGCCGCTCCGCGATCATCACCGACCGGTGGCGTCCCCCCGTGCAGCCGATCGCGACCGTCAAATAGCTTTTGCCCTCGGCGACGTAATACGGCACGACGTAGCGCAGGTACTCGTCGAGGCGGTCCATGAACGCGCGGGTCGATTCGTCGCGCTCCATGAACTCCGCGACGGCGCGATCGCGTCCTGTTCTGCGCCGGAGCGTCGGGACGAAATGCGGATTGGGGAGGCATCGCACATCGAACACGAGGTCGGCGTCGACCGGCACGCCGTGCTTGTAGCCGAAGCTGAGGAGCGTGACCACGAGGCGGGCACGCGATCGGTCGCGCGACAGGCCCATGAAAAACTGCCGCAGCTCGTGCACCGTCATGTCCGACGTGTCGACGATTTCGTCCGCGAGGTTGCGGATGACGTTGAGCCGCGTCCGCTCCTCCCGAATGCCTTCGCTGACCGACCGATCGTGTGCCAGCGGGTGTGGACGCCGCGTCTCGCTGAAGCGCCGCACCAGCGCCGCGTGGCTCGCCTCCAGGAAGATCAGGACCGGGTTGAGCCGGGGCATCTTGCGAAGCTGCTTGAAGATCTTCGAAAACGACGACAGGAAGCCGCGCTCGCGCACGTCGACGACGATGGCGACCTTCTCGATGTAGCTCCCGGCGCGCACCGACAACTTGGCCAGCGTCGGAATGAGCGTCGTCGGCAGGTTGTCGACGCAGAAATAGCCGAGATCCTCCAGCGCGCGGATCGCCTGCGATTTCCCGGATCCCGAGAGCCCGGTGAGCACGATGAACGGGTGGCCGCGCCGCCGCTCGGGCCGGCCGGCGCTGCGGCCTTTCGGGCGCACGGCCTTTGCCGTCCTTCCGCGCGCCGCCCGTTTCGCGCGCTTGGTCATCGGCTGCTGCCGGGCTCGAGCTCTTCGTCCTCGTCTTCGGGCGTCAGCGCCTCCTGGCGCAGTGTCTGATCGAGCCGCTCGGCGAGCGCGCGCGCGGCATGGTGCCCGCGGGAGCGCAGCAGCTGATTGCGCGCGGCGACCTCGACGAGGATGGCGATGTTCCGTCCCGGCGCGACCGGCATGCGAATCAGCGGCACACGCAGGCCCAGGATTTCGTAGAAGACATCGTCGAGGCCGAGCCGTTCGTATTCGCGCGTGGGATCCCATCGTTCGAGCTGCACGACGAGCTCGACGCGTTTCGACGACCGCGTCGAGGCGATTCCGAACAGATCTTTCACGTTGATGACGCCGAGACCGCGCAACTCCATGTGGTGACGCGTGAGCTCAGGGCAGGTGCCGATGAGAATCGCTTCCTGGCGGCGCCGCACTTCCACCGTGTCGTCGGCGACGAGCCGGTGGCCGCGGACGATCAGATCCAGGGCGCACTCGCTCTTACCGATGCCGCTCTCGCCGACGATCAGCACGCCAAGGCCGAGTACGTCCATCAGGACGGCGTGCATGATGATCCGCTCGGCGAGCGAATCCTCGAGGATTGATGCCAGCTTGGCGATCGCCATCGGCGTGGGCGTCGGCGTCTTGAGTAGCGGCACGCACGCACGCTCCGCTTCGAGGATCAGCTCGATCGGCGGATTGAAGCCGCCGGTAATCATCACGCATGGAAAGTCGAGCGTCAGCGCAAGACGCAGCGAGGTGACGCGGGCGGCGGTTTCGAGGCTTTCGAGGTAGCGGATTTCGCTCTCACCGAACACCAACACGCGACCCGCCTTGAGATACTCATGGAAACCGGCGAGCGCCAGACCGGTTTTCTGGATGTGCGGGCTGCTGATAACCCGATCGAGGCCATCGGCGCCGGACAGGAGCTCCAGGGGCAACCCGAACGATTCGGGCCGGCCCGCGAGGAGAGTGCCGACAGTGACGCCGGGCGTTGAGGGCATTCGAAGTGGCCAGTGGCCAGTAAGTGAGTGGCCAGCTAACGGCCCATTACGCCTCGGTCTCCACAAGCGTCAGTTCGCCGTTCGGGCGGCGGTACAGCACGTTGATGGCGGCGGTCGCCGTGTCGCGAAAGACGACGACGCCGTCGCGGGTGACGTCGATCTCCTTGGCGGCCTCGCTGACCGACATCGGCTTGATCGCCTGCCGCGAGGCGCGCAGGATGCGGGGCATGCGAAGCCGTTCGCCCTTCGGCCGCGCCGGCCCCACGGGCCGGACCGCCACCGCCTGGCGCGACTCACCGATGATCGGCTCGCTCTTGATCGTCCCGCGCTTGCGCTGCCGCCACTTGCCTTTGACCTTGAGCACCTGCTGACCGATCTTGGCGATCGCCGCCGAGAGCGATGCTTCCCAGTTCTCTGAATTGCCGACACCGTGCAGAAAGTTTTCGCCGCGCGCGTGCAGCGTGATGTCCGTGCGATGCCGGTGTTTCTCGAGCGTCAGGACGGTCTGGGCGGACACGGCGCTGTCGTTCAGCAGCCGTTCGAGCTTCGCGAGCTTTCGATCGACGAGACGGCGGAGCGCGGGGGTGATGTCGACGTGGCGGCCGGTCAGTTCCAAGCGCATGGCGTTCAGCTCTCAACTTTCAGCTGTCAGCCCTCGGCGTCAGCCCGCAGCCGCCGTTCTTGATAGCTGAGAGCTGACAGCTGAGAGCTGCGAGCGTCAGTAAAGCACCTTACGTTGATTGGACGTGGGAATCTTGAGCTCCTCACGGTATTTCGCGATGGTCCGCCGCGCGAGCACGAGCCCTTCGCGCTGCAGAATGCTCACGATCTTCGAATCGCTCAGAGGCTTGCGCGGGTCCTCGTTCTCGATGATCTTCCGGATGCGCTGCTTGATGGTGACCGACGAGACGCTCTCGCCGTACGAGCTGCTGATGCCGCTGTGGAAGAAGTACTTCATCTCGAACACGCCCTGCGGCGTGTGCATGTACTTGTTCGTCACCACGCGGCTGACGGTCGACTCGTGCATCCCGATGTCGTTCGCAACGTCGCGCAGCACCAGAGGACGCAGGTGTTCGATGCCATGGTCCAGGAAGTCGCGCTGGAAATTGACGATGCTCTTCGCAACCTTGAAGATCGTTTTCTGGCGCTGCTCGACCGACTTGATGAGCCACAGCGCCGAGCGGAACTTGTCCTTCACGTAGGCGCGCGTTTCATCGGTGTTGTCGGCGGCGCTCTTGTCGAGCAGCCGGCGGTAGACGGGGCTGATCCGCATCTGCGGCAGGCCGTCCTCGTTGAGCACGACGACGTATTCGTCCTCCACCTTCATGACGTACACGTCGGGGATGACGTACTGTGACTGCGTCGGGTTGTAGCGGCTTCCCGGCTTCGGATCGAGATGCCGGATGATCTCGATGTGCTCCTTGAGATCGTCGATCGTCATGCCGAGCTTGCGCGCAATCTCGGGCACCTGGTGGTTCTGCAGCAGCCGCAGATGTTCGGTGACGACTTTCTCCGTCGGCGTGCCCTCCAGCCCCAGGTGGCGCAGCTGCAGCAGCAGGCACTCCTGCAGGTCGCGCGCCGCCACGCCGGTGGGGTCGAAGCTCTGAACCAGCTTCAAGGCGCGCTCCACCTCGGCGATCGGCCACGGTCCCATGGCGGCCAGCTCCTCGAACGACGCCACGAGATACCCGTCGTCGTCGAGGTTCCCGATGATGGCCGACCCGATGTCGCGCGCGGCCGTGTCGTCGGTCTGCATCGACAGCTGCCAGAGCAGGTGATCGGACAGCGAACTGCTCGTCGAGAGCGTGTTCTCGATGGGCGGCAGTTCCTTGACCTCCTGCGGCGCCTTCGGCCGATAGCCGTCGTCCAGGTAGTCGCCGAAGAAATACTCGTAGTCCTGATCGTCCCAGGTGTCGGTCTTGTTGACCTGCTGCTGCGGATCGGCCTTCTCCTGAGCCGCGGCAGCTTCGGCGGGCTGCAGTTCCTCGGTGGGTACTTCCTCGAGCATCGGATTCTCGACCATCTCCTGGTTCAGCAAATCCGAGAGCTCCAACGTCGACATCGGCAGCAGCTTGATCGCCTGCTGCAACGACGGCGTCAGGATCAGTTTCTGAACGAGCTTGGTATGGAGTTTCTGCTGGATGCCCATGAGAGACGCGCGTCAGCTAAGTCGTTGCAGCAATGGCCACTTGTATGGAGCATCGCGCTCGTGGCGGGCAGCCGGCGGTCGTGCCAGCGCCTCTGCTGATGCAATTCCCACGCCTATTTTAGTCCAATCGGAACTCCGTCCCCAGATAAATCCGACGGACCTCGTCGTCGGCCGCCAGGCCGTCCGGCGTGCCACTCTTGAAAATGACGCCGTCGTGAACGATGTAGGCGCGATCGGTGATGCGCAGCGTTTCGCGCACGTTGTGATCCGTGATCAGCACGCCGATGCCGCGATCCCTCAGATGAAAGATGATTTTCTGAATGTCGGTGACGGCAATCGGATCGATGCCGGCGAACGGTTCGTCGAGGAGGATGAATTTGGGCGACACCACCAGCGCGCGCGTGATCTCGGCGCGCCGTCGCTCGCCGCCCGACAACGTGTGCGCCGGCGCGTGCGCGAGCGGCGTCAGGTTCAGCTCGCCGAGCAGCTCGCGCAGCCGCGTGCGCCGCGTCGCCGAGTCGAGGCCCATCGTCTCGAGAATCGCGAGGATGTTCTGCTCAACGGTCAGGCCGCGGAAGATCGATGGCTCCTGCGGCAGGTACCCGATTCCCTTCCGGGCTCGGATATACATCGGATCCTCGGTGACGTCCAGGCCGTCCAACTCGACACGGCCGGAATCGGGCGGGGTCAATCCGACGGTCATGTAGAACGTCGTCGTCTTGCCGGCGCCGTTCGGACCGAGCAGACCGACGACCTCGCCAGACGCCACGTCGAGGCTGACGCCGCGAACCACCGTGCGCCCGCCATACGATTTCGTGAGCTGGTGGGTGCGGAGGGTGGCCATCAGCTCGGGCACTTCCCTCCGCCTTTTGTCTGTGTGCGGACCTGATTGTTGCCGTCGACGACGATGGTATCGGTGGCCTTGGTGAAGGTTAACGTCTTGCCTGTCGTGTGGCGACCGCACTCGTCGACGATTTCCACGGGCGTGCCGGTGACGACGTACTTCTCGTCGTCGGTCGTGTAGGTCATGCGCGCCCCGGTGGTCGTGCGGTTCTGCTCGCGCAGCGTGAGCGCGTCGTAGGCCTCGGCGCGCTCGAGCTCGTCGCCCGACGGCTTCAGGTACAACTCGATTTTTGCCGCCGTCATGTCGCCTTGCGGCCCGGTCATGTGCGCATCGCCTGTGTACGTGAGCCGGCGAATCGCGTCCTCGTATTGGAAGTCCTTGGCCGTCGCAATCGAGTGAGCCTTCTCTTTCTTCTTGTCTTTGGTCGTCTGCTCCAGCAGCGTCGTGGTTGTCACCGGTCCCGTCGCGACGAGGTCGCCGGTCTTGTCGTCGAGAACGATCGTTGCGGCCTTGATAGACGTGTCGCTCTGAAACAGACGCACGCTGCCGGTGTAGATGCCTTTCGACGCCGTGCCATCGTAATCGAGCGTGTTCGACAGCACGGTAACCGGCTGGTCCTGTTTGAGCATCGCCGGCATCTTGTTGCCGCCTTCGGCGGCGTTTTCGTCCCCCTTCTTCGGCGGCTGCAGCACGCTCTTCACCGGCGTCACCGGCGTCCCGGTGGCTTTCACTTTGGGACCCGTCAGGGTGACGTCGATCTTCGTGGCATCCACGGCGATCCGGTCGTTGTCGACGTGCGGCACTTCGGCGCCGGGCTCCGATCCCTGCAACTCGAGCGTGCCTTTCTCTAGGTCGTAGCGCCCGGCGGCCGCGACGGCCGTCAGCTTTCCCTGTACGAACCTGACGTCGTGGGAGAACGTGGCGCTCTCAATCGAGCTGAAACCAGTCTTCAGGCCGACATCCATCGTCGCCGCGTTCGCGCCGAGGTCGACCGGTCCGCCGAATGCGCAGCCGGGCGCCGCGAGGTCTCCCTTGCGCTCGCGAAGCCGGACGCCCCCGGTGAACACGGCGCGTGTCAGGCCGCTCGCGGCCGTGCCTTTCGCATCGAGGTTCGTGGAGCAGATGGCGCGGCCGGGCGTATCGGCCTCGGGCGGAAACGTCACCTGCACGGTGTCGCGGCCAACGAGCGCGGTCGGCGTCGACCCATCGGGGGCCAACGAGATCTCGACTGTCTTTGCGGCAATCTGTCGCCCTGCTTTTCGCGCCTCGCCCGCCAGCTGAATGACGGCATCGCCCTCTATGACCGCATGCTCCAGCGACTCGCCGTTGGCGCCGTACTTCAGGTTCATGTCGCGGCCGGTCAACGCCTGCAACGCGCCTGCAGCGGCTTTCGCAGAGGTGATTCGCGCGTTGTTGCGAAGCTCCACGGTTTCAATGTGGTCCTCGTCGGCGCTCAAGTGGCCCATCGCACTGTCCGCTTCAATGAGCTGTCCCGCTCGCTGCACCTTGACGCCGCTCTCGAATCGCACGTATTTGTCTCGACGCGCGAAGACAGCCGTCGCCGACGTGATGTCGGCGGCGCCGGCGCCCTTGGCGTCGGGCGCAATGTGCACGCTCGCATCGGCCAACAGCGACAGGAGGTCGCGGCCATCGTCGTAGGTCATGCCGGTTCCGCGGCCGCTCATACGGCCGCGCATGAATTCAATCGGACCGGGCGCCCGTACGGTTCCGTCCCGGTCTGCGGTGGCGTGCTCGGTTCGCACGGTCATTCCATCGGATGCGGACAGCTGTACGTTCCCGTCGAGCTCGAGGTTCGTTTCCTTCTGCCCCACCTTCCCTTCCTTCGCGGTCACCGTAAAGCTCCGCCCACGGCCGCCGCGCTCATCGGTGAGGATCTTCACGCCGAACAGCCGGATCGAGCCGTCCGCGTAGGTGAGCTGCTTGTCGTATTGGACCCAGGCGTCTTCCCTCGACAGCTTGAAGCGCTGCACCGTACCGCCCGTGCTTTCGACGACGGCGCCGGGATCGGTGCGAACGACGCCTTGGGGAGCAGGCTCCGGAGCGCGTGTCTTGAACTGGAGCGCTACGAAGATCGCGAAGGCGATGCCGAAGGCGGCGATGAGGAGGCGGGCGTACTTCCGCACTCGCAGAGCTTCCGGCCGTCAGCTTTCAGCCATCAGCTGAAAGGGGACGGCTGTGAGCGGAGAGCTAAGTGGACTCCTTGAGGTCTGCGAGCGTGAGTTCCACATATGTCTCTCCATTGTACTGATTCTGTTCCAGCGAGAACGCGACGTCGATCGCGGCCTTGTGCTCGGCGAGATAGTCGTGGCGCTCCGCTGCGCGCCAGGCCACGGCGCGAAAAATGCGGCCGTCCTGCTTGAGCGCCATCTTGAGATGCCGTTCCTTCAACTTGCGCGGGCCGTCGACGATCTCGACGCGGCGCGCCGCAAACACCGGCCGGGGGTTTCCGGCCCCGAACGGCGCGAGCGACGCCACGCCGGTCGCGACGCCTCCGGTGATCCCGCGAAAGGTCAGGTCCGCATCGATGCGCAGCCTGGGCATCAAATCCTCCGGCCCGATCGTCTCGTCGGCCACGGCATTGATTGCCAGACGCAGCTCCCGGATCCGCGCCGAGTCCATCGTGAGGCCCGCCGCCTGCTTGTGGCCGCCGAAGCGCGCAAACAGAGGCGCGCAGCGCTCGAGCGCGCCCAGCATGTCGAAGCACGAAATACTGCGACACGACCCGTGCGCGACGTCGCCGTCCACCGACAGGACGATGGCCGGCCGATGGAACGCGTCCACCAGCTTCGAGGCGACAATGCCGATGACGCCGCGGTGCCAGCCGTCGCCGGCGACCACGAGAATCGATCGCGCGCCGACATCCGGGTCGGTCTGGACGATCTTTCGTGCCGCCGCCAGGATCTCCGCTTCTTCTTCCTGACGTCGAATGTTCTCGCCGTCGAGCTGCATCGCGAGCTGCCGGACGTCCTCGCCGAGCGCTTCGTCGGCCGCCAGCAGCAGCCGCGTGGCGATATCCGGCGTGCTCATGCGCCCGGCCGCGTTGACCCGCGGAGCCAGCAGAAACGCAATGTGGTAGCTGTCGATTGTCTTGCCCGTGAGGCCGGAGATGTCGAGAAGCGACCGCAAGCCGACCTTGTGCGGACCACGTGTCAGCAGGTCCAGCCCGATCTTCGCGATGACACGGTTTTCGCCAACGAGCGGGACGACGTCGGCCAGCGTGCCGATCGCCGCGATCTTGATGAAACCGGGCAGCCACGCATCACGATTCGCGTGCCGACACAGCGCCTGTACGAGCTTGAGGACGACGCCGACACCGGCAAGGTACTTGTCCGGGTAGCTGCAATCGCGCCGCTTCGGATTGATGACCGCAAGCGCCGGCGGCAATTCCGCGTCCGGCTCGTGATGGTCCGTGATGATCAGGTCGACTCCGAGCGCGCGCGCCGTGCGGGCAGCGTCGGCGCCGCGAATGCCGCAATCGACCGACACCACGAGCGCGACGCCGTCGGCGTGCAGCCGCTCGATCGCTGCCGGCTGCAGCCCGTAGCCGTCGCGGAGGCGCTCTGGAATGAAGTGCACGACGTCGGCGCCAAGCATCTCGAGCGCGCGCCGCAGAATGACGGTCGACGTGATGCCGTCCACGTCGTAATCGCCGTGAATCGCAATGCGCTCGTGCCGCGCGATGGCGCCAAGAATGCGATCGACCGCCACGCGCATATCGGCGAGCGCCATCGGGTCGTGGAGCTGATCGAGGGTGGGGTTCAGGAACCGCGCCGCCTGCTCGGGGTCCGACAGCCCGCGCTGACACAGCAGCCGCGCGACAACTGGTGCGATACCGATCGCCGCGGCGAGCCGTTCCGCCGCGGCATCGTCGCACGCCAGAGTGTCCCAGCGGGGGCCGATTACCGGCATGCGTAGCGGCTCATCGATTGCTTCACCAGTTTGTCACCACAAAGGACACAAAGGACACAAAGGAAGAATCTGGTTTGGGTCCGAATGAAGCCAGTCACATCGTGATCGCCGCAGCGCTGAAGGTTCACACTGCGCTCGGCCCTGGACTTCTCGAGAGCGCATATGGCGCCTGCCTTCAATACGAGCTCACTCAAGCCGGCTTGCAGTTTGAACACCAGGTGCGATTGCCAGTCGTCTATCAAGGAATCCGCGTTCCGATCGCCTATCGCATCGACTTCCTCGTCCAAAACTGCCTCATCGTCGAAATTAAGTGTGTAGAGAAACTGCTACCTATACACCTCGCCCAGGTGCTCTCCTACCTAAAGCTGAGCGGGCGCAAGCTCGGGCTCTTGATCAACTTCAACGTTCCGCACCTCCGTGATGGAGTCCGTCGGGTGATCAACGGTCCTGAATCCGAACTCTGACCAGAATCAATCCTTTGTGTCCTTTGTGGTCGCGAAAGGGAATTGCTACCCCGTCGGGGTATCACGTTCCCTCGTCCACAAAATCAACGCCCATCCGGCCCATACCGCGGAACTTCTCGTACCGCATCGCCAGTCGCCTCTCGCGATCGAGCGCGCTGACTTCCGCGAGCACGCGCGTCAGCACCTCGTCGACGCGCTGGGCCGCGGCCGCCGGATCGGTGTGCGCGCCGCCGATCGGCTCCGGCACGATTTCGTCGATGATCCCGGCTTTGAGCAGGTCGGGCGCAGTCAGCTTCAGCGCATCGGCGGCTTCGACCTTCTTCGAAGGGTCGCGCCACAGAATGGCGGCGCACCCTTCGGGCGGGATGACGCTGTAGATCGCGAACTCCTGCATCAGCACCCGATCGCCGATGGCAATGCCGAGCGCGCCGCCGCTGCCCCCTTCGCCGCTGACGATCACGATGACCGGCGTATCGAGCAGCATCATCTCGCGCAGGTTGACGGCGATCGCTTCGGCGACACCGCGTTCTTCCGATTCGACGCCCGGAAACGCGGCCGGCGTGTCGACGAAGACGATGACGGGCCGCCCAAATTTCTCGGCCAGCCGCATCGCGCGGAGCGCCTTGCGATACCCCTCCGGCCGCGCGTAGCCGAAGTTGCGGAAGATCTTTTCCTTCGTGTCGCGCCCCTTCACGTGGCCGACGACGAGCACGGGGCGCCCTTTGTACTCCGCGCAGCCGGTCATGATGGCGTGGTCGTCGGCAAAGCGGCGATCGCCGTGGATCTCGATGAAGCCGGTGAACAGCCGCTGGATGAAGTCTTCGAGGCCGGGCCGTTCGGGATGGCGCGCGACGAGGACGCGCTGCCACGGCGTGAGCGCGCGATAGAGATCCGCGCGCACCGTTTCCGTCCGCCGCCGCAGCGTCTCGATCTCGCGGTCGCGCGCGTCGGTGCGTGGCAGCAGCGTGAGCGTCTCGATCTCCTTCAGGAGAACGGCGATCGGTTCCTCGAATTCGAGCGTCTCGAGCGGCATTAGCGCAGTTCCACGGCACCGGCTCCAACGACCTGTTCCACTTCCTTGATCAGCGTCGGCGACGGGCTCACCCGAATCTGCGAGCTCACGTCCACTTTCACGCGCAGCCGGTTCGGGGCCTCGCCCGTCTCCACCTCGAAAGACACCTTGCGATCGCCGCGATGGCGGGAAAAGATCTCGCCGAGCGTTTCGAGCATGCCGCGATCCGCCGGCTTCTTCAGATGGATTGCCACTTCACGCGCAATCCGCTCCTGAATGCTGGCGAGCGGCGCAATCTCCGCCGCCAGGATCCGCACGGTCTCTTCGTCGCGTTCCAGTTTGCCTCGAACGAGGACCAGCGTGCCGGTTTCGATCAGCGCACCAGCGCGCTGATAGGCCTCGGGAAAGACGATGACTTCCACGCCGCCCGCCGCGTCCTCCAGCGTGAAGACGGCCATGCGATCGCCTTTCCTGGTCTTGAGTTGGCGGCACGCCGCGATAATGCCACCAACGCTCGTATCGGGCTCGATCGGCTTCCGCCCGGCGGGTGCCCACCCCGCACCGTTCTCGGGCACCGGCTGGCTCTCCAGCAGCACGGCGATCGGCTTCGCGCCGAACTCCTGGAGCGCGGTGGCATACCGATCGACCGGATGGCCGCTCCAGTACAGGCCGAGGGTTTCCTTTTCGAATCCGAGCTGCTCGGCTTCGGTCCACGGCGTCGATTCCGGGAGAGGCCGGCTGTGAAACGCCGCCGATCCATTCGCTCCAACTCCATCGGCGCGAACGCCGTCATGCTCGTCCTCAGGCGAGTCGAAGACGCCGAACAATTGCGCCTGGCCGTCACTGCGGTCTCGCTGCAGGCGTGCGCCATACTCGCACGCGGCATCCACCGCTGCGAGAAGACGCGGCCTCAGCGCGCGTGATGCCAGCGCCGCGTACGGGGTGTCGGACGCGAGCGTGTCGAACGCGCCAGCCTTGGTGAGGCTCTCGAACACACGCTTGTTGACCAGACGGAGGTCGAGATCTTCGCACAGCGATTCGAGCGAGCGAATGCGTCCGTGCCTGGTGCGCACCTCGAGGAGCGAGGCGATTGCGCCCTCGCCCACGTTCTTGATCGCCGTGAGCCCGAAACGCACTCCCACGCCAGGCTCGACGGTGAACCGGAGCTGGCTGCCGTTGATGTCGGGCGGCAGCACCGGAATGCCGCGATCGCGGCATTCACCGAGGTAGAGCGCCAGCTTGTCGGTGTTCTGCGCTTCGATCGTCAGCAGCGCCGCGGCGAAATACCACGGATGATTTGCCTTGAGGTACGCCGTCTGATACGCCAGGAAGGCGTACGCCGTCGAATGCGCCTTTGGAAAGCCGTAACCGGCGAAATGCTCCATCAGGTCGAAAATCGGGCCCGCCTTCTTCTCGACAATCCCGTTCTTGACGGCGCCAGCCACGAATCGCGCCCGCTGCGCCTGCATCACGTCCGCTTTCTTCTTGCCCATCGCCTTGCGGAGGATGTCGGCCTCGCCGAGCGTGAAGCCGCCGAGCTCTCGCGCGATGCGCATCACCTGTTCCTGGTAGGCGATGACTCCGTAGGTTTCGCGCAGGATCGGCTCGAGCTGCGGCAGCTCGTACTTGATCTCCGTCTTGCCCTGTTTGCGGGCGATGTAGTCGTCGACCATCCCGCTCCGCAGCGGGCCGGGCCGGTAGAGCGCGTTCAAGGCAATCAGATCCTCGAGCGACTGCGGCTTCGCTTTCCGGAGGATGTCGCGCATGCCGCTGCTCTCGAACTGAAAGATGCCGTAGGTCTGACCCTCCTGGAAGATCTGGTAGGTCTTCGCATCGTCGAGCGGCACATGAGCGATGTCGAGCTTCTCGCCGGTCGTCTGTTCGATGGTCTTGACGGCGTCGTCGATGAGCGTCAGCGTGCTCAGGCCGAGGAAGTCCATCTTCAACAGGCCGACCCGCTCGATGTCCTTCATCGACCACTGCGTGACGATTTCGTCATGCGCGCCCCTGTAGAGCGGCGCGTATTCGGTGATCGCCTGTGGCGCAATCACGACGCCGGCGGCGTGCACGGAGGCGTGCCGCGTCATGCCCTCCAGCCTTCGGGCGACGCTGAGGAGCTCCTTCACTTTGGGGTCGCTCTGCTCCATCTGCCGCAGCGGTTCGCTCTCGTCGAGCGCCTTGTCGAGCGTCATGTCGAGCGTCGGCGGAATCTGCTTCGCCACCTTGTCGACGTCGGCGAACGCCATCTCCAGCACGCGGCCGACGTCACGAACGACCGCCCTCGCTTTCATGGTGCCGAACGTGATGATCTGCGCGACGTTCTCGCGTCCGTACTTGCGCGTTACGTAGTCGATCACTTCGCCGCGCCGACGCTCGCAGAAGTCGATGTCGATGTCGGGCATCGACACGCGCTCGGGGTTCAGGAACCGCTCGAAGATGAGGTTGAAGTCCAGCGGATCGACGTCCGTGATGCGCAGGCAGTACGCCACGAGGCTCCCGGCCGCCGATCCGCGGCCGGGCCCGACCGGAATGCCCTGCTCGCGCGCATACCGGATGAAGTCCCACACGATGAGGAAGTACCCCGGGTACTTCATCTGCTTGATCATGTCGATCTCGTACGAGAGCCGCCGCTCGTACTCGTCGATCGTGTGGCGCAGCGCACCGGACGCCGCGAGCTGCCGAAGGCGGACGAGCCGCTCCTGGAAACCTGCGCGGACAACGTGGTCGAAATAGTCGTCCAGCGTGAAGCCGGCCGGCACGTCGAAGTTCGGCAGGCAGTTCTGCCCCGTCTCGAGCTCCACGTCGCAACGCTCGGCAATCCTGACCGTGTTCGCGAGCGCGTCGGGGAACTCCTTGAAGACAACGGCCATCTCCTCCGGCGTCTTCAGGAAGAACTGCTTCGCTTCGTATCGCAGGCGTTTCGGGTCGCTGAACGCCTTTCCCGTGCCGATGCACAACAGCACGTCGTGCGGATGCGCGTCGGTGTCGCGAACGTAATGAACGTCGTTGGTGCACACCAGTCCCAGCCCGAGGTCGCGCGCGATTGCCGGAATCCCCGTGTTGACGATGCGCTGTTCCTCGATGCCGTGCCACTGCATCTCGAGGAAGAAGCTGCTGGGGCCGAGGATGTCCTTGTAGATCGCCGCCGCTTCGCGCGCTTTCCGCTCCTGTTGATGGGACAGCCCTTCGGCGACTTCGCCCTTGAGGCAGCTGCTCAACCCGATCAAGCCCTTCGAATGCTGCGCGAGCAATTCCTTGTCGATGCGCGGCTTGTAGTAGAAGCCTTCGGTGTACCCGGCGGAGACCAGCTTGATCAGATTGTGGTAGCCCTCGTTCGTCTCGGCCAGCAGCACCAGATGATTCGCCGTTTCTCCGGGATTGCCGGCCTTGGTGCGGCGATCGCCCGGAGCCATGTACACCTCGCATCCGAGGATCGGCTTCACGCCCCGCTCGCGCGCGTGATCGTGAAAGATCACCGACGAGAACAGATTGCCGTGCTCCGTCACGGCCATCGCCGGCATCTTCAGCCGCGCGGCCTGGTCGAGGACCTCGTCGATGCGGCACGCGCCGTCGAGCAGCGAGAACTCGGTGTGGAGGTGGAGGTGAACGAACTCTGACACTGATCGTCCTTAGTCCTTCGTGCTTTGTCCTTCGTCCGTCCTTCGTCCGTGGTCCATCCCCGGTCCCTTGTCCTTGGTCCGCGCACCGAGGACCCAGGACCCAGGACGGACCAAGGACCCAGGACGGACCACGCACCAAGCACAAAGGACCAAGGACGAGCTCATTCCCATTCAATCGTCGACGGGGGCTTCGAGCTGATGTCGTACACGACCCGGTTGATGCCCTTGACCTCGTTCACAATCCGCGACGAGATGCGCGCGAGGAGGTCGTGCGGGAGCCGCGCCCAGTCGGCCGTCATCCCGTCGCGGCTTTCAACCGCGCGAATCGCCGCCGTGTACTCGTACGTGCGTTCGTCCCCCATGACGCCGACGCTTTGCACCGGCAGCAGCACGGCAAAGCTCTGCCAGAGCCGCGTATACCACCCTTCCCGCCTCACTTCCTCGGCGACCACGGCGTCGGCTTTCCGCAACAGCGTCAGACGGTCCGGCGTGACGGCGCCGAGAATTCGCACCGCGAGCCCTGGTCCGGGAAATGGCTGCCGCACGACGAATTCTTCCTCGAGCCCCAGCGTGCGCCCGACCTCGCGCACTTCGTCCTTGAACAGTTGCCGCAGCGGCTCCACCAGCGTCATGCGCATCCGTTCGGGCAGGCCGCCGACGTTGTGGTGGCTCTTGATCAGCGCCGACTGCCCGACGATCGAAATCGACTCGATGACGTCGGGATAGAGCGTGCCCTGCGCGAGGAAATCCACCTGGCCGAGCTTCGTTGCTTCGGCTTCGAAGACGTCGATGAAGGTGGCGCCGATGATCTTGCGTTTCGCTTCCGGATCGGTGACGCCCGCGAGCCGATCCAGAAACAGCTGCGACGCATCGACGAAGACGAGCGGCAGGTGCAGCCGCTCGTATCGCTTTCGAATCTGCGCCGCCTCGTCGAGCCGCAGGACGCCGTTGTCGACGAAGATGCACGTGAGCTTGTCGCCGACCGCGCGGTGAATGAGGAGTGCGGCCACGGTCGAATCGACGCCGCCACTCAACGCACAGACGACGCGGCCATTCCCGACCTGATTGCGAATGCGCGTCGTCGCCTCCCCGACAAACGACGCCATCGTCCAGTCGCCGGTGCAGCCGCAGATGCCGTAGGCGAAGTTGCGAAGGATCTCGAGGCCGCGCTCGGTGTGCACCACCTCGGGGTGAAAGAGGATGGCGTACAGCGAGCGCGTCGGATCGGACATGGCCGCGACAGGCGCATTGGCGCTTGTCGCCACGACTGAAAAGCCGTCAGGCGCCGCGGCGACGAAATCGCCATGACTCGCCCAGACGCGAATCTCATCCGGAACATCAGTGAAAAGCGCAGCGGGATCGTGGACGCCGGCCGCAACCGGGCTGCGGGTGATCGCAACCGTGGCGTGGCCGAACTCTCGCTGCGGCGCCGGCGCGACGCGTCCGCCAAGCGCGTCGGCCATCAGCTGCATGCCGTAACAGATGCCGAGCACCGGCCGCCCGAGCGCATAGACGCCGGGATCGCATTTCGGCGCGCCCGGCTCCGACACGCTCTTCGGGCCGCCCGACAGAATAATGCCGGCCGGCTGGCGCGCGCGGATCGTATCGAACGGCGCATCGGGCGGCCAGACTTCTGAGTAGATCGACAATTCGCGGAGACGCCGCGCAATCAGCTGCGTGTATTGCGATCCGAAATCCAGGACGATGATGGTTTGATGGGTCAATTCTAGGGGTTAGGGGTTAGGGGTTAGGGATTAGGGGTTAGGGATTAGAGGGAATCGCGGGATTGCTGAAGCCTTTGCCAATCCCTAACCCCCAATCCCGAATCCCGGTCTGCGAAGATATTATAGCGGTGTTGACCACAAGATGTTGTAGTGGCGTTGCCCTAATTGCCTGCTCTGTCGTGAGTGTCGCTGCGGAATCGCCCAGGCCGGCCGAGTCGATTCCGGTCTCGCTGTTTCCAGTTCGCTCGGTGTGGACGCTGGCCTTGAACAACCAGCTGACCATCCCGCCCGCCTACGACTCGAAACGCGCGTACTTCGCGATCGACGGCGATCGGCTGGTGTGCTACACGCTGATTGACGGGACGCAACAGTGGCTCGTGTCCGCGCGGACGCTGATGCAGCCAGCGGCCGGGGATGACCTGATCTTTTCGATCGAACCGGATCTTCTCGTCGCACGGCAGGCGACGGACGGTTCCGTGGCGTGGCAATTGCCGCTGACCGACACACTCGCCGTACGGCCGGTGTGGGATAACGGCTGGCTCGTCGCCGCGACGACGAGCGGATCCATTCTCGCCTTCCGCGGGTCCGACGGTCAGCTCATCTGGCAGCGCGATATCGGATCCGCGGCCCAGGCGCCTCCCGCGCTCGCCGCGGACCGCATTTACGTCCCAACGGCCGACGGCCGCGTCGTGGCGCTGCGCGTCGACACCGGAACGCCCGTCTGGGAGCGACGGCTCGGCGCGGCGCCCGGCGACGTGCTCGCGCTGGACGATCGCCTCTATGTGGGGTCGAGCGACAATTTCCTGTACTGCCTGAAGGCGAAAGACGGAAGCGTCGACTGGCGATCGCGCACGGGGGGCGACGTGATTGGGCTGCCGGCGGCCGACGCCCGCAACGTGTATTTTGTTTCGCTCGACAACGTGCTGCGCGCGCTGAGCCGCACGAGCGGTGCTCAGCGGTGGATGCGGCCATTGCCCCTCCGGCCAGTGTGGGGTCCTGTTGCCGTGGGCCTCGCGCTATTTGTCGGCGGTCAGGCGACGACCCTCCATGCGTACAACGTCAAAGACGGCAACGCGGCCGGCGAAGTGGGAGCGGGCGCGGATGTCAGCGCTGCGCCGCACGCTGTCGCGGATCCGGAATCGACCCGGCCCCTCTTGCTCGTGGTGACGCGTGATATCGCGAAAGGGGCGGAGGCCAGGCTCGTCACGCGAAGCATCGATCCGGAAACGGCGACGCTCGCGCCGCCGCTGCCGAACCTGGGGACACTGGTACCGGTGCGCCCGGAATCACCGCAGCAACCCAACAAGACACCAAATTATTAGATCGCTTCAAGCGGAATCTTCGACCGGCGACCCTACGCTCGATCGCCGAAAGGCCTCGGAGCGTTTCGATGCGTGGCGCTGATAGAGCGTGACGTACGCCCCCAGTGCCGTCAGGCCGAGGTATTCGAAGACCAGGCCGCGCAGCACGAGCGCGGCGAGCTGGAGCGGAAAGACCGCCAGGCCGACGAGCGGGACGAATGCAATGAGGCCGACGCCCGACCAGGCCAGCGCCGAAGCGAGTATCGCGGCCACGGCGAGCGCGAGCACCACCAGGAACACGAGCGCCAGATCGCGAAACTCCGCCCGGACGAACCGGACGACGGCACGGCAGCCGTCGACGAGGCCGACGCCCTCGACCGCCATGGCGATCTGCATGAGCAGATAGAGCAGGTTGACGAGCGTGATCCACGCCACGAGCAGCGCGGCCGCCAGCGCCGCGATTACCGCCCACCCGATGATCAGCGCGCGGCCTTCCGCCACGCGATACCCGTACACGACGAAGGCCAGGTACGCCCCCACCGAGACGGCGTACACGAACATCAGCGTAAAACCCAGCGACAGGTACGGACGGAACAACCGTGCGCAGCCGGTGGTGAAGCGCTGCAGCGTGAAGCGAGAGGCGCTTCGAAACATCTCCAGCGTGATCGGCTCGCGCTCGATCGGTCCCGCCGACGCGTTTGCGGTGAGGATGACGTCGACGGTCCCGCCTTTCACCGCGAACATGAGCACCGACCCGCCGAGCAGCGTGAAGGCAAAGGCCGTGATGAAGGCACCCAGCGCCAGCGGTTCAGAGAGCAGCGCGCTCGCGATGGTCGTGAAGATTTCACGGAGCCCACCCTGCAGCAGGTCCGCCAGGTCTCCGCCGAGAAGCACGGCGACGAGAATGGCCGCCCCGATGATCGGCACCGCCAGCAGTACCTGGAATGTCGTCTGCGCGACGAACTGAATCGCCACTGTCGGCCAGTTGGCGGCGGCGAGCAGCGCGCCGCGTTTGAGCAGGTGCTTCAGGTCCACTCGATTTCACTATAGCAGCCCGCGCGCGCATCGTTCGCTCCGCCCCTGCCTTCGGCGCGACCCGGGACGAGCCTGAGCTCTCGACGGTCGAAGCGCGAGCGCGTGTATTCTGTGGATGACCGTGCCCCTCATCCCGCGCGTGATCCGCGTTGGCGTCGCGGCGGCGGTAATCGTCGCCCTGGCCGGCCGGGCCGTCGAATACGTCCGCTTCGGCGGGTCCGACGAGGCGGCACTCGCGCGCGTCGAGTCACAGCTGCGCGAGCGTTTCGATGCGAGCGCCGATGCGCTGGCGGCGATCGCCGCGCGGATCGTGGCGACGCGGGAAACGATCGCGAACGCCGCGCGCGACCAGGGCCAGGCCAGGCGGCTCTTCGACATCGCCGCCGCTGCGGCCGCGACGGACGACAGCGGCCGCACCGGCATTACGATCTATGACGCCCTGGCGGCGCCGATCGCCTGGGCCGGCCGCGTGTCGGATCCGCCGCGGGAACGCGTTCAGGGGCCGCGGGCGCTGTTCGTCGTGCCCGGCGCGCTCGGTCCTCGCCTCATCCATGTCGAGCCGGTGATCGACGGAGCAGCTCCTGCGGCCGCGCGTCGCGCGACGATCGTCGTCGAACAGTCGCTCGGAGACGTGGAGACCGCGCCGGGCTCCGGTGACACGTTTGTCATGCGCACGTCGCTCGCCCCGGTCACGGTGCGGGCGTCCGTCGCTGGAGTGCCGGCGCCGCCCCGCGCGTTCGGCTTTGCCGTGTCGGCGCCCGGCGGCGGCGCGCTCGTCGACGCCGAGGTCACACCATCCGATCTCGCGGCGGCACGCGCGCGCTGGCGTCAGCTGGTCACGACGTCGGTGCTGCTGCTTGCGGCGCTCACGCTGCTGCTGTGCACCGCGCCGTTCATCGACCGTCGACGCGAAGCGCGCGGGGTCCGGCCATTCGTGGTCGCGACGGGGGTCCTCGTCGGTCTGCTCGTGGCGGCGCGGTTCGTCTTCTACTTCGCGTTGCGACCTCTGGCGCCGCCCGGCGAACCGACGCCGGTCGATCTGCTGCTGACGACGCTCTCGCTGACTGCGCTCGTGTGGCTCGGCGTCGACCTGGTCGAACGCCGGCGCACCGCTCGCCCGCACGCGCGAATCGTCGACGCGGCGCCGCGCTCCACGCTCATTGTGACGCTGGCGTACGCCGCGGCAGGTGCTGCAGGCGTGTGGTTGCTGTGGAACTACGAGCGGCTGCTGCGCAACATCGTGGCGGAGTCGACCATCGATGTCGTGCATTTTTCGCTGCACCCGCTCAGCGCGACTCGCCTGGCGCTCTCCTTCTCGCTCGTCCTGCTGCACGCAACTGCGCTCTGGACCGCCGCAGGCATCGCCCGGATTCCCGCTATCTGGTGGCGAGTACCGCGGGCGATTGCTCCGCGGACGCCAGTGCTCGGATGGGTGGCGGGCGCCGCGGCGGCCATCGTCGTGACCGCCGCGGGCACGCGCGTGCCGATCGGACCATTGGTCGTGGCGGTCACCGCGGCCGGCGCCGCGGCGGCCGCGCTCGTTCTGCTGCGCCAGCGCGCCCGGCGCGCATCGCAGGCCGCGCGCATGTTCGGGCTGCTCCTCGCGCTGATGCTGCCGGCACTCGCGATGTATCCGTCGCTCTTCGCGTTCGCCACCGCAGCGAAGGAGGCGCTCGTCGCCAACACGTACGGGCCGCAGGCGTTGAGCCAGCGCGAAGATCTGAAGGAACAGCTGCAACAAAGCGTCGACGAAATCGACGCGCTCCCGTCGCTTGCGGACTTCGTTGTCGGCTCCGAAGCGGACACGCCAACGACGGATCGCGCGTTCCTCGTCTGGTCGCGGACCGAGCTCGCCGTGCACCGGCTGACGTCGGCGGTGGAACTGTACAGCGCGGACGGCCGACTCGTGAGCCGCTTCGCGCTCAACCTGCCCGAGTACTCGATCGCCCCGTACTACCCGGCGAGCTGCAACTGGGATTCCCTGGAGGAAGTGTCGCCGTTCGGGTCAATGGAGCGGCATGTGCTGCGCGCGGGACGCGGCATCTGCGACGGCCGCCGACGCCCGGTCGGCGGCATTGTCGTCCGCGCCATGCTCGATCCCCGCACGCTGCCCTTCATTTCGTCGCAAAGCCCCTACCTGGAATCGCTTCGCGAAGCGCGGCGACCGCAAGCGGAAGGCGTGTCCGGCCGCGACGTCGAATTCGTCGTCTACGGCTGGAGTCGCGGGCCGATCTACGCGTCGGGCACGAGCGTCTGGAAGCTGCCCGACGCCGTGTTCCAGCGGACTGTCGAATCGCGCGAGGCGTTCTGGACCACGATCGATCGCGATGACCAGACCTTTCGCGTGTACGTGATGAACGACCGCGGGGGCATTTACGCACTCGGCTACCCGGTGCCGACATGGTTGGGGCAGCTGATCAGCGTGGCCGAACTGGTGATGCTCGCGTTCGTCCTGTACCTGTTCCTGCTGGTTGGCGCGACGCTCTTCAGCGCGGTGCTGCTGCGCACTCCGCAGAGCGGCCGCGCGCTGCTGCGCGAGGTCCGCTCGAGCTTCTACCACAAGCTGTTCCTGTTTTTCGTGGCCGGCGCCGTCGTGCCGGTCCTGATCCTCGCCGTGGTGACGCGCAACTATTTCGCGGCACAACTCGACGCCGGCGCCGCGGAGAATGCCGCGCGGACCGTGACGACGGCGCAGCGGCTCGTGGAAGACTACGCCACGCTCCAGCAGCGCGGCACCAGTGCGCTTGCCGCAATCGACGACCAAATCATGGTACTGGTGCGGCGCGCGGTGGACGAGGACGTGAACCTGTTCGACCGCACGCGTCTGCAGGCGACGAGCGCGCGCGACCTGTTCGCTTCGCAGCTGCTCTCGATGCGCACGCCGGCCGATGTCTACAAGAACATCCTGCTGGATCGACTGCCGACCTTCGTGGGCGACGAAGAGGTCGGTACGTCGCGGTATCGGCTGGCCGCGGCGCCCGTTCGCACCGGCGGCCGCGAGAACATCGTGACGGTCCCGCTCGCGAACCGGCAGCAGCAATTCGAGAATCAGATCGACGAGCTCGATCGCCGGGTGATCTCGGCGGCGGTGTTGTTCAGCCTGCTCGGCGCCGCGCTCGGCTACTGGATGGCCGAGCGCATTGCGGACCCGGTTAGCCGGCTGACCCGCGCGACGCGCCGCATCGCCCGCGGCGACCTCGATGCGCGCATCCCCGCCACCTCGTCCGACGAGCTCCGCCGGCTGGTGGAGGATTTCAATCAGATGGCCGCCGACCTGAAGCGGCAGCGCACCGAGCTCGAACGGACACAGCGGCTCGAAGCGTGGGCCGACATGGCGCGCCAGGTGGCGCACGACATCAAGAATCCGTTGACGCCGATTCAGCTCTCGGCCGAGCATGCCAGGCGCATCAATCTCGATCGCGGACGGCCGTTGTCGCCGGTGCTTGACGAATGCGTCAGCGCGATCCTCGGCCAGGTGAAGCTGCTCCGTCAGATTTCCGCCGAGTTTTCCAGTTTTGCGTCGTCGCCGACACCGCGTCCGGAGCCGAGTTCGCTTCCGTCGCTGATTGAAGAAGTCGTGGAGCCGTACCGGACGGGCCTTGCCGGTCGCATCGCCATCGACACGCTGGCGTCGGCGGACCTGCCGTCCGTCCGAATCGATCGGACGCTGTTTGCCCGTGCTCTGACCAACGTGATCGAGAACGCGCTGCATGCGATGCCGGGCGAGGGGAGGCTGACAATCAGAAGTCGACAGTCGACAGTCGACAGTCGACAGTCAGGAGTCGACGGCCGTCAGTCAGGAGTCGACAGTCGTCAGCCGGACGCCGACACGCCATCCGCGGCGCCTGACCGGCCATCCGCGATCCTCGTCGAGATCACCGACACCGGCGTCGGCATGGATCAGGACGCCCTCGACAAGATCTTCGAGCCGTACTTCTCGACGAAGACGACAGGAACCGGATTGGGGTTGACAATTGCGAAGCGCAACGTCGAATTGAACGGCGGGGAAATCGACGTGCGCAGTCAGCGCGGCGTCGGCACGACCGTCACCATGACGCTGCCGCTGGCGTGACCCCTACCCCGCGGCGGTGCCGCGTGGCGTCGGTTCGCCGGCGCGCTGCTGGTCGGCGGCCGCGCGGCCGCCGCGGTGCTTCAGGCGCGTGACCGCCAGGCCGATGAACGCCGACGCGAGATAGCTGTAGGCCATGACGACCAGGACGACGCGCGGATGGGTTGCGATCAACATGATGCCCGCCGCGATGAAGATCAGCACCGTGTACGGCCGCCGGTTTTGCAGATCGAGCGTCTTGAAGCTGCGGAAACGGATCGTGCTGACCATCAGCACCGCGGGCACGACAACCATGGCGAGCGCGGGCAGCGCCTCTCGGTAGTCGTGGAGGCCCCATGGATAGGCAAACACCGTCGCGGCGGGAATCGCCGCCGCCGCGGGACTCGGCATGCCGACGAAGTACCGTTTGTCGGCTGCGGTGGTCGATTGGATGTTGAAGCGCGCCAGGCGCATCGCCGCCGAGGCGACAAACAGAAACCCGGCCGCCCACCCCAGCCGGCCCAGCGATGACAGCCCCCACTGAAACGACAGAATCGCCGGCGCCATGCCGAACGAAATCACGTCGGCGAGCGAGTCGAACTCGAGGCCGAAGGCGCTCGTCGTTCCGGTGAGCCGCGCAATGCGGCCGTCGAGCATGTCGAGGATGACCGCAAAGCCGATGAACGGCGCGGCGGTCTCGTACTCGCCGCGCATGGCGTACACCACGCACGCGTACCCGCAGAACATGTTGCCCATCGTCAACAAGCTGGGCAGGAGGTACACACCACGGCGAAACCGCCGCCGCGGCCGCTCGCCGGAGCGGCGCAGAAACTTCAAACGCCCTTCCTGGTGGCTCAACACGTTGCCGCTCGCTGGCAGCTGACAGCTGAGAGCTGACGGCTGAAAGCCGGGCTTTCCTTCATCAGTGTCAGTGTAGCAGAGCGATGATCGTTTCGCCGCCGCGCACGGTGTCGCCGACTTTGACCGTAAGGGTGGCGCTGGCGGGGACAAACACATCCATTCGCGAGCCGAACTTCATGATGCCGTATCGCTCCCCCGCTTCCACGTCGACGCCCATCTGTACGCGACAGACCACCCGACGCGCGAGCATGCCGACGATCTGGCGCGCGACAATTGCCTGACCGTCGTGATCGATCCAGATCTCGCTTCGCTCGTTGGCCGATCCCGCATCGTGGCGATAGGCAGGCAGAAATCGGCCCGGGATGAAACTGACGCGCGTCACGCGGCCCGACACCGGTATGCGATTCACGTGAACGTCCATCGGCGACAGAAAGATGCTGATCTGCTGCCACGTGCCGGGCGGCGTGCCCTCCGCGAGCGGCGGGCCGGCGACGAGGATGCGGCCGTCGGCGGGCGACAGCACTGCGTTGTCGGTGGGCGGTCTTGTGCGCTCGGGATCGCGGAAGAAGAACGCGAAGAACGCGGCCAGCACGACGAACGGCGCAGCCAGTCCCCACCCCGCGGCAAAGCCACCGATGAGCGCAAGGACCAGCGCGCCGCCGATGAACGGCAGGCCGGCGGGATCGAGGCGCATGATGCTGGGCGTGATGCGGGCGCGCCTCAGACGCGCCCGCACATGGTGTGCTGTTTACCCGTGAGTCCGCGTTTCGCGGTGGCGACGCAGGATGTCTTCCATCCGGTCTTTCAGCTGCAGCTTGCGTTTCTTGAGATTGACTTCTTCGACTTGTTCGGGCTCGGAGAGATACGGCTTGGCGGTCAGTTGGTGCAGGCGATCTTCAAGTTCGTGATGCCTCGCGACGAGTTGGTGGAACTCCTCGTCGGTCCGCAACAACTCTTCCTTCAGAGCCTGCGACTCTACATTCATGCTCCGCCTCCTTGGACATCGATTAAGCGTGGGGTTCTCGAACGATGGGTAGGCCCGTGCGGCTGCATGTCACTCGGTGTTCGAGGCGAAGCTACCATAACGACCAGCGGCGTTCAAGAGCCACACGTTCGGGTTCACAGCTCTGCCACCCTGAGGCGCCCGCACTCAGCCTTCATGTGGGGACTCGCGCCACAAGACGAGCGCGTCTTCAACCGGTTTCGTGTAGTACCCGCGCCGGATACCGGCCACCGTGAAGCCGAAGCGCTCGTACAACAAGCGCGCGGCATCGTTCGACTGCCGCACCTCGAGCGTCGTCCGCCTCGCGCCGAGCGCGGCGCCCTCCTGCAGCACCCGCTTGAGCAAGGCTGTAGCCACGCCCGCGCGGCGGAACGCCGGCACGACCGCCAGATTGTTGATGTGCAGCTCGTCGAGCACGCGCCAGAAGGAACAGAAGCCGACCGTTGTCCCCTCGCTGTCCTTGGCGAGAAAACAATACGACACGCCCTGGTTCTCGAGCTCCGCGTGATACATCTCACGGGTCCAGGGGTTTGTGAACGAGGCTTCCTCAATCGTCAGGATGGCGTCGATCTGCGCTGGAGACGACAGCGGTTCGATTATCCAGCCGGCCATTCGCGTGCTCTACTCTTCCTTCATGCGGCGTCAGGTGACTGACCGCTCCGTTCGCGTGCGAGCTCTGCGTCCGGGCGCCGCACGTAGAGCGGTTGAATGCCGGCCGGATCGACCGCCTCGCCGTTCGCCGCGCGAATCGCCGCAACGCGGCCGACCGCGCCTGCCAGCAACGGCGGCGGCAGGATGCGCGCCGACGGGTACGTGCCTGCGATGGCGTCGGCATACATCACTGCCCCGTCGCCGGCGAACACGATCGGCTCGAGACGATCGCCGTGCCATCGCGCCAGGATCGACGCCGGGTCGCCGACGCTGGGCGGATCCAGCGGGATCAGTCGCGCCGGCTCGAACAGCGCGGCCGACGAGACGCGATACAGCGCCGCAAACACTTCGCGGCGGTGGGCGTCCATCCATGCGGCCACAATGCCGCCGGGTCCGGCGTCGCGGCTCGCGAGCTGCGCGAGCGCGTCCAGCGCCGGCACGCCGACGACCCGGCGGCGAGTGACGAACGCCAGCCCCTGAATCGTGGCGATTCCGATGCGCAGACCGGTGAACGATCCAGGCCCCGACGCGATCGCGAACAGATCGACATCAGCCGCCGCGACACGATTCGTGGCGAGCAGCTCGATGAGCTCGCCGGGCAGCCGCTCGCCGTGCGATCGTGCTGCGTCGCCGGCACGTTCGTCGACGATTCGGTCGCCGTCGACGAGCGCCGCGCTTCCAGCACGCGTCGTGGTGTCCAGGGCGAGTACTCGCATCAGAAACGTTCCAGCTCTCAGCTTTCGGCTCTCAGCTTTCAGCTGTCACTGCGGCAGCGGAAGCACACGCCGTTCAAAGCTGATAGCCGATAGCTGACAGCTGATAGCTAGATTAGACTTTAGATCATGTCCGCGTCGGCAACGCCCGCGATGCGTCAGTACCTCGACGCCAAACAGCAGCATCGCGATGCCATCATGTTTTTTCGGATGGGCGACTTCTACGAGATGTTCTACGAAGACGCGCTCGTGGCGGCGCGGGCGCTCGAGCTGACGCTGACGTCGCGATCGAAGGACGCCAACGGTGGCGGCATTCCCATGTGCGGCGTCCCCTTCCATGCCGCGGACGGCTACATCGCGCGTCTCGTGAAGAAAGGGTTTCGCGTCGCCATCTGCGATCAGGTGGAAGACCCGCGCAAGGCCAAGGGGATCGTCAAGCGCGAGGTCGTCCGCGTGGTCTCGCCCGGGACGCTGACGGATGCCGGGTATCTCGACGTTCGCGAGCCGGCGTTCATCATGGCCGTCGTGTCGCACGCGGGCCCTCCGACGGCACGCGAACCTGCCGCGGCACGGACCATCGGCGTCGCGTTGCTCGACCTGTCCACCGGCGAGTTCACCGCCGCCGAGTACTCCGGCGCGGACGGCGGCCGGGCTCTCGCCGACGAGCTGACGGTTCTCCGCCCGCGTGAGATCATCATCCCTGCGGCCGATCACGGCGATCCCCCTCCGCTCCCGCCGGCCATCGCGGCGTCCGCGCTTCCGACGACTCCTGTCGATTCCTGGATGTTCGACGTCGAATCGGCGCGGCGTACGCTGCTCGATCAGTTTCGCGCCGCGGGACTCGAGGGGTTCGGACTCGACCGGCGACTCGCCGCGACGGCCGCCGCAGGCGCTCTGGTGCACTACCTGCGCGGCACGCAGAAGGTTGACCTCGCGCACGTACGCTCCATCGTCTTTCGTCAGCATGCCGACGCGCTGATCGTCGATTCGACGACGCTGAAACATCTCGAAATCGTCGAGGGTTCGGAAGGCGGACGCGAGGGGTCGCTGCTCGCCGAGATCGATCGGACGGTCACCTCGATCGGCTGCCGGCTGCTGCGCGCGTGGCTGTTGCGTCCGCTGGTCGCGCTGGAACCGATCCGCGATCGGCTGGACGCCGTCGAAGAGCTCGCGTTCCGGACGACCGAACGCGGCAAGTTCCGGGATGCGATCAAGGCCGTCCAGGATATGGAGCGGCTCGTCGCCCGCGCCGCGCTGGGGACTGCCGGCCCGCGCGATCTCGTAGGGTTGAAACAGTCGCTGACGGCGGTGCCTCGAGTGCGTGCGGTGCTAGCCGAGCTGCGGGCGCCTCTCGTGCAGTCTCTCGTGGCGGAGCTCGACGATCTGGCGGACATCCGGGGCACGATTGAGACGACGCTCATCGATGAACCGCCGCTGCTCGCGCGCGATGGTGGATTTACACGCGACGGCGTCGACCGCGAGCTCGACGACCTCCGCACGATCAGCCGGTCGGGCAAGCAGGTCATCGCGGACATGGAACAGCGGGAGCGCGCGCGCACCGGCATTGCATCGCTGAAGATCCGCTTCAACCGCGTGTTCGGCTATTACATCGAAATCTCCAAGTCGAACCTGCACGCCGCGCCGCCCGATTACCACCGCAAACAGACGATTGCCGGAGGCGAGCGCTTCATCACGCCCGCACTGAAGGAGTACGAGGAGAAGGTGCTGGGCGCCGACGAGCGGATCCTCGAACGCGAGCTCGAGATCTTCGAACGCCTGCGCACGACGGTTGCGGCCGAGGCGCCGCGCATTCAGGCCACTGCGCGCGCCCTGGCGACGCTCGACGTCCTCGCGGCGTTCGCCGAGGATGCCGCCGTCAACAATTACATCAAGCCGCACGTGCACGACGGCGACGAGATGCTCGTGCTCGACGCGCGGCATCCGGTGGTGGAACGCCGCGCCGCGTCCCTGGGCGAGGCATTCGTGCCCAACGACGTGGCGCTGAACGGATCGACGTCTCAGCTGGTGATCCTCACCGGTCCGAACATGGGCGGCAAGTCGACGTACTTGCGGCAGACCGCGTTACTCTGCATTCTGGCCCAGGCCGGATCGTTCGTGCCGGCGCGCGAGGCCAAGATCCCGCTCGTCGACCGCATCTTCGCGCGTGTCGGCGCCTCGGACAACATCGCACGCGGTCACTCGACCTTCATGGTCGAGATGCAGGAGACGGCCAACATTCTCCACACGGCCACGTCGCGGAGCCTCGTAGTGCTCGACGAAATTGGCCGCGGCACGGCCACGTTCGATGGGTTGAGCATCGCGTGGGCCGTGGCCGAGTACCTGGCCACGAACGCCAAGCTCCGGCCGAAGACGCTGTTTGCCACCCATTACCACGAGCTCACCGACCTCGCGGACGCGACGCCCGGTGTCGTGAATTGTCACGTTGCGGCCCGGGAATGGAAGGACGACATCATCTTTCTGCGCAAGATCGTGCCCGGGCGGTCCGATCGCAGCTATGGCATCCAGGTCGCGCGCCTCGCCGGCCTGCCCCCGCCCGTGATCGACCGGGCCCGCGCCATTCTGGCGGCGCTCGAGCACGATGAGCTGACCCGCGGCGGCCGCCCATCGGTCACCGGGACGCCGTCCGATCCGCAGCAGCAGCTCGCGCTTTTTCAGCCGGCCGTGCCGGACGATCGCCTTCGCGAGCGGCTCGCCGCAGTCGACGTCGACCACATGACGCCGATCGAAGCGTTGACCCTGCTCGCGGATCTCAAGAAAGAGGCGAAGGGATGAGCGGCTCGCTTCGCCCGGGCGTGGTGTGCGCGCTGCTCGTGGCATCCGCGGCATGCCTCCAGCGACCGACCGCCAATCCGAACGTCCTCGTTGTCGGCGTCACGAGCGGGCCGAACAACCTCGACCCACGGATCGGCACCGACGATGTGTCGGGGAAGACGGCGCAGCTGATCTTCAACAACCTGATGAAGCTCGACGATCGGTTGCGCGTGGTCCCCGACCTCGCAGAGCGGCTCGAGAATCCCGACCCGACCACATACGTCGCCACGCTCCGGCGCGGTGTCCGCTTCCACGACGGCCACGAGTTGACGTCGGCCGACGTGGTCTACACATTCAAGAGCCTGCTCGAGCCCGGCTTCATCTCGCCGCGCAAGGGCGCGTATCGCATGGTCCAGGCGATCGAGCCGCGCGATCGGTACACCGTCGTCTTTACGCTGAAGGAACCGTTCGGATCGTTTCCCGTGAATCTGGTCATCCCCATCGTGCCGGAGGGCGCCGGCGCGTCGTTCCGCGAACACCCGATCGGCACCGGACCCTACCGTTTCGCGCGCTATGCGGTCGACGATCGCATCGAGCTCACACGATTCGACGACTACTTTGGCGGCCGTCCTCGAAACGATGGGCTCGTGTTGAAGATCGTGCCCGACGACATCATGCGCGGGCTCGAGCTCAGAAAGGGCACCGTCGACATCGTGGTCAACGATCTCGCGCCCGACATCGTGTACCAGCTTGGCCGCGACGACGCGCTGCAACTCGTGGAATCGCGCGGAACGGATTACCAGTACATCGGCGTGAACCTGCGCGATGCGGTCCTCGCGGATCTCCGGGTGCGACAGGCCATCGGCTACGCGATCGACCGCAAGGCGATCATCGACTATCTTCGCCGCGGCCTGGCGGTGCCGGCCGCCGGTCTGCTGCCGCCGGTCTCCTGGGCCTTCGAGCCGGGCGTGTTCACGTTTGCCTACGATCCAGCAAAAGCGCGAGCGCTGCTGGACGGGGCAGGTTATCGCGATCCCGACGGCGATGGTCCGCAGCCGCGCATCCAACTCACGCTGAAGGTGTCGAATCTCGAGTTCAACCGTCTGCAATCGGCCGTCATTCAACAGAATCTCCGTGCCGTCGGCATTGCGCTCGACGTGCGAACCTATGAATTCGCCACGCTCTACGCCGACGTGCTGAAGGGCAACTTTCAACTATTCACGCTGCAGTGGGTCGGTGGCGCGGTGGCCGATCCCGACATCCTGCGGCGTGTGTTTCACTCGACGCAGGTGCCGCCGGCCGGATTCAATCGCGGATTCTTTCAGAATCCGCGCGTCGATCGTCTGCTCGACGAGGCAGCGGTGGCGACCGACGAAGCCGCCAGACGCGAACGGTACGCGCAGGTGCAGCGCGTGATCGCCGAGCAGGCGCCCTACATCAGCCTCTGGTGCAAGACCAACGTCGCCGTGGCGCGACGCACGCTCGCGGGCATCCGGATTCCACCGATTGCCGATTTCACGTTCCTCAAAGATGTCTCGCGCACGGCTGATCGCGCTGCTCGTCGCGCTGGCCTGTAGCCGCACCACCGCGGCGGCGACGCTGTTCGATCCGGCGTTGCGGTTCCGCACGCTGTCCACCGAGCATTTCCGCATCTACTTTCACCAGGGTGAGGATCGGCTGGCCGCGCGGCTGGCGATCATCGCTGAAGAGGCGTGGAGGGCGCTCCGCCAGCCGTTCGGCGCGCCGCCGCCGCCGCGCACGCATGTGGTGCTCGCGGACCAGACGGATCTGGCGAATGGCTATGCGACGCCGCTCCCGTACAACACGATTGTCGTGATGCCGGCAGCGAGGCGTGCGCGCCATTCTCGGGCGGACGGAACTCGCGTTCCCAAATCTGTTCCTGCCGACGTGGCAGATCGAGGGACTCGCAACCTACGAAGAGAGCGTGATCACCGGCGCCGGACGACTGCACGCGGGCGATTTCGGTGCGATTGCCGGCGAGGAGTCACGACGACGCGCCGTGCAGCCGCTGGACCGTCTGAATGGCGGCCTGACCGATTGGCCGGCCGGATTGGGCGCCTACGCGTATGGAGTCGGCTTCCATCAATACCTGGCCGATCGGTTCGGGCCGGCGTCCCTGGGCACGCTGGCCGATGCCACGGCGGCGCGCGTGCCGTACACCACAGCTCCGGTGTTCAAGCGTGTCTTCGGTGAATCGCTCGGCGATCTCTGGCGCGAGTATCAGGCCACCCTCGTGCGCGATATGCCGCCGCCGCCGGCCGAGACCGAAATCACCAGGTTGACCCGGCATGGGTTCGTCGTGAGCGGCCCGCGCTTCGACCGCTTTGCGTGCGCGTCATGTCCGGGGCAGATCGTCTATTCCGTTCGCACGCCGGACGGCTTTCCGGCGTTGAACCGTGTCGCCCTTGAGGGGGGCGCACCCCGCCGCGTCGCGACGCGCTATCTTGGCGCCACCACGGCCATCGGCCGCGACGCGCTGTATTTCGACCAGCAGGAAGTCCGTCGCAACGCCGGCATGTATAGCGATCTCTACGCGGTGTCGCGCGCCGGCGGCCGCGTGAAACGGATGACGAGCGAGGCGCGTCTGCTGGACCCGGACGTGTCACCTGACGGCCGAACGCTCGCCTGCGTCCGGGACACGCCCGGTCAGCGCGATCTCGTCATCGTCCCGGTGAATGCCGCCTCCACCGTGACGACGCTCGTTTCGGAGCCGGAGACGCAGTTCAACGCACCGCGCTGGTCACCCGATGGGCGGACGATCGCCGCCGAGCGTCATCGGCTAGGCGGCCTGTCAGAGCTCGTGCTGATTGATGCGGCGACGAAGACCGTGCGCGTGCTCGCATCAGATGCGCGATCGCGAATCGTTACGCCGGCGTGGCGGCCGGACGGCCTCGCCGTCGTTGCCGCGATCGCGGGTGACAACCAGCCGTTCGACCTGTACGAGGTGGCGATTGACGGCGTCACACCTCCCCGCCGACTGACCCGCACGACTGGCGGCGCGACGTGGCCCGACATCTCACCGGACGGACGCACGATGGTCTTCGTCGGGTACACCGTCGAGGGCTTCGATCTCTTCACCATGCCGTACCCTCGTTCGACCGTTGAAGCCGGTTTCACAACCCCGCCGGTAGAGGCGGTGAGCTCATCGCCCTTCGACGTGGCTCAGGGCGACCCTGAGGCTCTCGAAAGGTCGAAGGGCTGGCTTACGGACCGCTATTCTCCGCTGCCGACCTTGAAGCCAACGTCGTGGTCGCCGGTCGTCGAACGAGACACCGATCAGGTGCGGATCGGTGCGTCCGTCGGCACCTTTGACGTGCTCGGCTATCACTTTTACGGCGCGGCGGTCACCTGGCTGGCCGCAAGCCCGGCTGGTGCGCCAACCCCGAGCGCGGCAACGCCGGATTGGTCGGTGTATTACGCGTACGAACGATGGCGTCCGACATTCTGGACCACGGCGCGTATGGCGACGTCGTTTTTCGCCGGTCCGGCGACCGAAGCAGGCACGCCAGCGGCAGCGACGCGCCGCGAACGCGAAGTCGAGGGCGGCATGCTGTTCCCGGTTCGGCACACACGCGTGTCCCACACGGCTCTCGCTTCGGTCATCCGCGCGGTCGACGACTACACGCTGCCGGACCGCACGGTTACCCGCAACCGGACCGCTGTGCGGGGGGCGTGGTCCACGACCTCCTCACACGTCTACGGCTACTCCATCAGCCCCGAGGGCGGCGTGGCTGCGGGGCTGACTGCCGAAGCCGTTCGTCGCCGTTTCGGAGCGTTCGCCGATGCCACGACGGTGACCGCTGACGTCCGTGCCTACCTGCCAGCGTTCTCTCCACACCACGTCGCGGCTGTTCGACTTGCGGCCGGCGCGTCCACGGGCGATCGGGAAACCGTTCGGACGTTTCATCTGGGTGGCGCGCTTTCCGACGCGAGCGTCATCGACTTCGGACGCGACGCCATCAGCCTGCTGCGCGGCTTTGGGAGCAATACGTTCGCAGGCAGCCATGTGGCGCTGCTGAACGCCGACTACCGCTTCCCGATTGCGCGTCCACAGCGCGGCCTCGGCACATGGCCGCTGTTCCTGCACACCATCCATGGCGCCGTGTTTGCTGACGCGGGTCACGCGTGGACTCGGTCGTTCGACGCCACGGCGGTCAAGACATCAGCGGGCGCCGAGATCTCCGTGAACCTCGTTGCCGGGTATTTCTTTCCGCTGACCGCGACGGTCGGAGCGGCCAGGGGCCACGACGGGAGCCGCATCGTCTCCGACCGGACGACGTTCTACGTTCGTATGGGGCGAGCCTTCTAAAGCTGTCGGCTATCGGCTCTCAGCGGTCAGCGGTTCTTGAAGCCGAGAGCCGAAAGCTGAGAGCCGAAAGGTGAGAGCTGTTTTTATGCTTTAATGACCGCGGATGAAGAAGAAATCGCGCTTCCTGCAGACGCCAATCGAGCCGTTTCTCGTCGAAGCAGGATTGACGGCCGATCAGGTGCTGGCGCGAATGGAGCGCATCTCGTTCCAGGGGCGCAACCTCGCCATCGCGCATCGCGTCTGGCAGAAGATGCTGCAGGACGATGTGACGATTTTTCTCGGCATGGCGGGCGCGTTGTCCGCCGGCGGGTTGCGGCTGATTGTTGCGCACCTGATTCTCAACCGGTACGTCGATTGCCTCGTCTCGACCGGCGCGAACCTGTACCACGATCTGCACGAGACCCGCGGACAGCACCATTACGTGGGATCGCCGCACGCCGACGATGCGGCGCTGGCCGGCGATCGGATTGACCGCGTGTACGACACCTACGCGAGCGAAGAGGAATTCATCTCGAACGACAACTGGATTGCCGACTTCGCTTCGACGCTGGAGACGCGTTCGTACACGTCTCGCGAGTTCCTGCATCTGCTCGGCCGCCAGTTGTGGGACACGACCGGCCGCGAGGGCATTCTCACCGCCGCGTACCGTGCCAACGTGCCCATCTTCTGCCCCGCCATCGCGGATTCGTCCATCGGCATGGGGTTGTCGCAGGCGCGCCAAAAGAAGGCGGGCACCGGCTACATCGACATCATCGGCGACATCGTCGAGTCCGCGAATCTGATCATCCGGCGCCCGCGGACCGCGTCCGTCGTCCTCGGCGGCGGCACGCCGAAGAATTTCATCAACCAGGCGAGCGTGCAGGCGGAGTTCTACAGCGACGAAGTCGGCGGGCACCGCTACGCGCTGCAAATCGTGACCGATGTGCCGCATTTCGGCGGCGCGTCCGGTTCCAGTCTCGAGGAAGCACAGAGCTGGGGCAAGCTCGCCACCGATTCGGCCAAAGTGTCGGTCCAAGCCGATGCGACGATCGCGCTGCCGCTGCTCGCCAGCGCCCTGGCCGTCACGGCACCGCCGCTGCTCGCCACGCGGCGCAAGCCGGTCTTCACGTTGGCCGCGCGCACGATGACGGTCGACGGCCACACCGTTGCCAGCGAGCGCTTCGAGGAAGTGAATGAGTCTGCCGTTTGAGTACGAGCAGGTTGCCATCGGCGAGTTCGGCGGGACCACTCCGACGACGACCGATTTCGCCCACGCCCGCGTCGTCATCCTCCCCCTTCCACTGGACCGGACGACATCGTACGTGTCGGGCACACGGAACGGGCCGCACGAGATTCTCGTGGCATCGTCGCACATGGAGTTGTGGGACGAAGAAACGCAAACCGACGTCCACACCATCGGCATCTATACGCTGCCCGAGATGGAATTTCCGTTCGCGGGGATGGACGAGATCGTGTGCGAGATCCGCCGCGTCGCCGCCGAGCTCGTGAACCGCGGAAAGTTTCCGCTGATCCTCGGCGGGGAGCACTCCATCACGCCCGGGGTCGTCGGCGCGGTGGCTGCGAAATATCCGGGCGTATCGATCCTCCAGATCGACGCTCACGCCGACCTGCGCGAGTCGTTCATGGGCACACCGCACAACCACGCGTGCGCCATGCGCCGGACGCTGGAATTCGGTCCGATCACGCAGGTGGGCATCCGCAGCCTCTCGCCGGAGGAAGCGGTGGCTGCCTCCTCGCTGAGGACGACCATCTTCTACGACTACAACATGCGGAACGATCCGCGCTGGATGGATCGTGTCGTGGACTCGCTCACCGACACGGTGTACATCACGATCGACGTCGATGGGCTGGATCCCGCGATCATGCCCGCGACCGGCACTCCGGAACCCGGGGGGCTTTCGTGGCATGAAGCGCTCGCGCTGTTGCGGAAAGTCATCGAGCAGCGTCAGGTGGTGGGGTGCGACATCGTCGAGCTGTCGCCGATGCCCGGCAACGTCGCGCCGAACTTTCTGTGCGCGAAGCTGATTTACAAGATCCTGTCCTATCGATTTGGATTGGAGGTCGGTCACCACAAAGGGCACGAAGGACACATGGCGTAAGGTTCCGACCTTGTGTCCTTGGTGTCCTTGGTGGTGATCAGGTCTTTTTCAGGTTATCCAGCTCCCGACGCGCGTCGCCGGTAAACGGCGAGTCCGGGAATTCCTGCACCAGACGATTGAAGGTCTGCTGCGCTTCGTTGCGTTTGCCCGCTCCCAGATAGGCGCGACCGAGCTGCAGGAGAATGCCGTCGATCGGCAGCGGACCTTCTTTCCGCTGCGCCAGCTCCTTGTAGGTATTGATCGCCGGATCGTACTGCCCTTGAACCGCCTGCGCTTCGGCCAGTCCGAGCCGTGCCATCTGCCCGTACAACCGGTCTCCGGCCTTGTCGACGACCAGCTGGTAGGTTGCTGCCGCCTGCGCCGGATTGGCCAGCGCCATCCACGTGGCCGCCTCCTGGTACCGCGCGTACAAGCCGGCGTCGGTTGATGGGTAGGCGTCGGCGGCGGTCTTGAATTTGGTGAGCGCCGCCTGCGCGCGCTCGCGCTCGTTGATGAACCGCAGCCCCTGCTCCGGTGTTCCCGGAGGACCGATGCGCGCGTCCTTGACGGCGGTGGCCTCGGCGAGCAGGATGGCGGCCTTCGTCTGCACGCGCTCCCGCCACGCCAAGTAGCCCACGGCAATCGCGCCCACGACGGCGACGATCCCGATGATCGCCGTGGTTTCGCGCCGCTTCGCTTCGAACCGCTCTCGCGCGTCGCGCGCCAGCGTCTGGAGCTCGTTTTCCTTGAGATGGTGCCGTTCGGTTCTCTTCATGATGTCTGATGACCTATCGCTGACGTGTCACTCCGCGGTCGACCGACAACTCACGGCCCGCCTACTCATTGTCAGCCATTTGTCAGACAAACTTCAATCAGCGCGACACCTTGCTGCTGTTGATGCAAAAGATTCGCAGAATTGAGCAAGAGTGTCGAATGACACGCTAGCGACGCAGCCATATCGTCCGCCGTTGGAGGATTCGTACATGACGCGTTTGGTTGGCGGAATATTCTGTGCTCTGCTGCTGGCGACCGCCCTCGTCGCGCCCGTGCGCGCGCAAAGTGGAACCGTGACGGAGGTCGTCGGCGGGCTGCATAGCCCGCGAGGGCTGGCGTTCGGCGCAGGGGGCCAATTGTTCGTCGCGCAGGCCGGCGACGCCACGGCCGCGGGATCGATCATCGAAATCCTGAATCCCATGGCGATCATTCCCAACGTTCGGACGATCGTGAGCGGGCTTCCAACGATCGGCGACGAAGGCGAGTTCGTCGGCGTCGACGGTATCTCGGTCGTCGGCAACGGCGTCAACAGCGCACTCTACGGGATCATGGCGCTCTCACCTCAGGCCACGGGCAACGCGGCCTTCGGCAGCCTGTTCAAGGTGAATATGGCCGGCCAGACGCAGAACGTCGCCAACGTCGGCAGCTTCGATTATCAGTGGACGGCCGACCACAGCAATCTGTGGATTGAGTTTCCCGACGCCAACCCGTACGCCGTGCTGGCGCTGCCCGGGCACACCTACGTGGCGGACGCAGGCGCGAACACGCTCAATGAAGTGCATTCGAATGGGACGATAGATGTTCTGGCGTACTTCCCGAATAGCTTGATCCGAGACGCCGTTCCGACGTGCATCGCGAAAGGTCCGGACGGCGCGCTCTACATTGGAACGCTGGCACTGGTCGAGAACCTCGTGGGCTTCGGTCCCGCGGCAACCGTATACCGGGTCGATCCGAGCCAGACGGATCCGACAAACTATCGACGATACTCACGATCGCGACACCGTGGGCAACCGGTCTCTGGCCGATCAACGGATGCGCGTTCGGACCAGACGGCAACTTCTACGCCTCGCAGCTCTTCACCAATCCCGATTTCGGCGATCCGCAGGGAGACGTCGTGAGAATCCCATTCAACTCGCCCGGCACGCATACGTTCCTGACCGGCGGAGCGCTCTCGTTTACCGGCGGCGTGGCGCTGGGACCGAACGCCGTGGTCTACGTCGCGGATGGCACCGCATTCGTTCCTGAGGGCCGTATCGTGCGAATCACTCCCTGATCCGTCGCTCGCGCTCAGACCAGGCGAAGTGTCATGGACGAGGCTCCTTTCCTGGCGCGGCTACTACGCAAGCGACTTTCCCGCCCACAGTCGATGCAACGCGCTTGCGTTTTCATTGTTGCGAGCGTCAGAGCCACGCCACGGATGGCTTACGAGTTTCGAGAGTCGATTCGATTTCCCGAAAACATCACGGAAAAGCAAAGTCTCTTTGTCGTGTTGCTGTCGAGCGGCTCGGTGCACGAAATCCGTCGTGCACGGTGATCGCGACGCCCGAGCGGACGAGCTGGCGGGGGCAAGCGAAGGTGGCTGTTCGCAGTGGCTGTTCGCAGGTCTTGACGCGACAGTCCCGTCAGCCTAGATTCTGGAACTGGATGAAGGTCTGAAGTCCTCGATGCCGATCTTCTACAAAAGGAGCGATCGATGAAGCGCCGAACCAGTCGTGGGATCGTATTCGGCTTGTTGGCATTTGCGACGGTCGGCTCGAGCGTCGCACAGGAGATTCCAGCCGTGGGGTTCAGTGCGCTGGTCTGCCGGTTGGGAGTTGCTGGCAGCGGACACTATTGCGCGCCTGGGAACAGTCAGCTCTGTCTGGACGTGACTGACGGAGCGGGCACGGCCGTCGTGACCGTTCACCATGGACAGACCAGCAGCACCCATACCGTCACGTACGTCGATAATGGCGACGGCGAATTGGACTGCGGCGACACCATCACGAGCGTCAGCTGAACATAGACTCACACGGCCTTGTTCCCCACAAACTGTAGCCGTCGCCAACCGCGTCGGCTGGGCCACACAACGTGCGATGGGTCGACATGCCAACCCTGATTCCAACAAACATGAAACCCTGCCACTGCCGCTTTTTCAACGGAACAATCTCTGATCAGGCGACGACTTTTTGGGAAAGGATCCGATCGTGCGCAACGGCGCAGTCGCTCGCCGTTAGGCCAATTTGGTCGCAGGGCAGGACTTAGTCCTGTGCTGCAAGGGTTCGCTCCCGGTATTTCGGCGTGGTCGCTCGTGGCGGCGTTCTTGCTACTCCCGGGCCCCTTCCTTATCATCCACCGTTCAATTCGAGCGGACAGGATAGGAAACGCAGATCACACAGTGAGGCTGAACATGTCTTCACCCGTCAGGAGAAACACCGTGATAGCGGCGGCACTGCTGCTCGTCGGCATGAACGCAACAGCTGCCAACAACGCCGAGCAGGTGATATTCAGCACGCCTGGGTTTCTGATGACCCTTACGGGGAACAGCATCGCCTCGGAGACGGGATTTCGGGTTCTGGAATTGGTGCGTTGCGGGCGCAAACCCCAACGGCGGTGCCAATAGTCCATATCAGAGCAACAACGCGTGCGAAGGCTCGATGTATTTCTATGCGCTCGATAAGCACGCAACGCCCGTCATCGGGTTCTCCACGGAATCGACAACTGAGGAGGGGATCTACACGATGACCGTGCTCGAAGGGACGCTTCCCGAATTGCTCAGGGGCACGATCTTCGCCAATGCTCTATACAGCTGCACGCTGACAAACACGATTCCGGACGGGCACGGCCTTGGAAATGCCGTGCAGGTGGACTGTGCGTTTAGTCCGGCTCTCGGCGGCGGCACGGGCACGGCGCTCGTCACGAACGCCGTCGTCAACGTCACCGGTCCGGAGGAATGATTCTGTGAGGCGGCGGGGACGCGACGCCCCCGCCGTTCACTTCAGGAGATCACGTTACTGGGAGCAGACGACGCTGATCACAGGACCGTTGCCGTCGTGGCCTGGCGCCGGCCCGTAGCCGCCGTCCTGCCGGACGTTCACGATTTGCTTGATGTGGCCACTGATGGCGTTGCCGTTCTTCACGAGCGTATCGGTCACAATCACCGAGATGACGCTCGGAATGGTCTGGGGCGGATTCGAGCTGTTACCGGGCAAGCTGGCCCACGTCCCGCCGCACGTGTTATCGCTCTTCGTCGCGTACCCCTTGAAGCTGGCCCTGCCCGGGCTGACGAAGCCGCTCATCTGATTGTTCTTCCACCACTGCGCGCCCCAGAAGTTCACGACGTCGTTGATGGCGTGGGGCTCGACGTCGCCGATCACGAACTGCGCCACGGCTGCCGGAGGCGCCACATTGTTGGTGACCGTGATCGTGACGCCATGAGGAAAGTCGCCGTTGTTGTCGAATTCGACAGTGCCACCGTTGGAGAACGAAGCACTTGACAGCACGGTACAGGGCGCGCCTGCACTCGCTGATGTACACGTAACAGCCGTTGCGCTTTGAAATCCTGCTGATGTCTCCGTCACCCTGATTTGGGCGCTCCCAGCCGGACCCGACAGGTTCTCACCAACGACACGGCACTCCCCCGCGGGGATGGTGATCGGATTCTGGATGATCGTCGGCGTTCCGGACACCGTGGCAACGGTGAATGTGCCGCTGACATTCGAGCCTGCTGACTTGCAGACTGTGGCAATGCCCCGCGCCGGCGTTGAAGTCGTCGAATCGCCGACGGCATTGCTCGCAGTCGGCGGCGCGATGCCTTCCACGGTCGGACTTGACGGACTCGGGCGGCTGCATTGCACGGTGAACATTGCGCTCGCGCAGAGGAGAGCGACTACGCCTGATCGACACAAACAGAATCTCATAGGGGTCCTCCACATCATCGGAATTCGTTGCGCGGCTGAGGTCAGAGTCGGGCGTTGCAGCCGTGACGATCGTCTCGATGCATCACGATCGCGATTCTGTCATCGCGAGAAATCTCGGCGCAAGAATATACTCACAGTTCAGCTGCAAGGAATTGAATGCACAACCAACGTCGTAAGAACGTCGTAAGAACGCGGCGCGATGTTCGTCATGACCTTGTGAACTGAGCGATGTAGAGGACCTACGTCAGAATTCCATTCGACTTCGCTCGTCGTAATCGATTCGGCAGGCGTGCGAGCGCCGCGCGAATAGACTCACACTGTGCGACGTGATTGTATGCGAGCGAATTCTGGCGCTGCGAGCGTAGCTCGCGGGCGATCGCAGGCGAGCGAAGGTTGGCGCGCCCGGCCGGAATTGAACCGGCGGCCCCCCGCTTAGGAGGCGGGTGCTCTATCCGCTGAGCTACGGGCGCACGTTCACCGCGAACCTTTGAGTCTAGCAGGTCTGTTATCGCCTCGGCCCGCGTGCTAGCATGCCGGCCTCCCGTGCCGCCCACCACGATTCTTCTCGTCGACGACGACGACGCCATCCGGCGTGTGATGCGGGCGATGCTCGAACTGACCGGCTATCGAGTGCTCGACTCGGCCGTGCCGCAGGCCGCCTGCGACCTGTTCGACAAGAATCCGATGGCGATCGACCTGCTGGTGACCGACATCAAGATGCCAGGCATGACCGGGCAGGCGCTGGCCGCGCGCCTCGTGACGGCGCGGCCGGATCTGCCCGTCATCTTCATCTCGGGCTACCTGGACGCCGCTTCTGCAAGCGCTCTCGAAGGTCCGGAGCGCCGCGTGCTGGCCAAACCGTTCGAGGCGATCCGACTACTCGAGGCGGTAACGGAACTGCTTTCCGCGGTCAAGGACTAGCAGCACCGCGGCCCCTACCTCGAGGTCGCCAACGCCTGCAGCGCCTTCGCGACCTGGACATATTCCTGGTATCGCCGCTGGTAGAGGTCCAGTTTCTCGCGCTCGACCGTCTCCAGGCGCGCGCGAACCGCCAGAGAACCGCCCGATTCGGCAAGCTCGCGTTCGAGCAACGCTGCCTTCTGTTTGCACTCAGCATCGTGCGTGCGTTCCCAGGCAAGCCACTCAGTGGTCCACCGCGCGTGCGCCGCCTGGATCTGATCCGGGGTGAACGGAAAGGTCCCACCCGAGGCCTTGTCGAGCACAGCGAATTCGCCCGGAAACAACTGGCGCGCCGTACGCGCGAGCGGCTCCCAGACGAGCAGCGCCCGCGGATCCGCCTGTGCCGCTGCGATCGCGGGAGCGAACGCCTGCAGGATGGTGAGCGTGGCAGGGCGCGCAGCATCGGCTCGCATCGTGCGGACCTCACCGACGATCGTGTGCGTGGCCCACCACAGCATGCCGGCGATGATGAGCGCTGAGATCAGCAACAGCATGGTGGCGGCAGCGTCGCGTGACGGTCAGTACTTCAGCACGGCGTGAACCTTCTCGCCCGGCAGCTTCGTGCGTCCGTTCAAAGCGACCAGCTCGATGAGCACCGCGATCGCGTGCACGTTCCCACCGAGCCGCTTCACGAGATCGGTCGTCGCGCGCGCCGTGCCGCCGGTTGCGAGCAAGTCGTCGACGATCAGCACGCGCTGCCCCTGACGCACGGCATCGTGGTGAATCTCCAGCGCGTCGGTGCCGTACTCGAGATCGTACGTGCATCGAACCGTCGTCGACGGCAGCTTGCCGGGCTTTCGCACCGGCGAGAAGCCCGCCCCGATACGGTCCGCGACCGCCGACCCGAAAATGAACCCGCGGCTTTCGATGCCGACGACGAGATCGATACCTTGGTCCTTGAACGGCACGGCAAGGCTGTCGATCGCCAGGCGGAAACCGGCGGGGTCCTGCAGGAGTGTCGTGATGTCGTAAAACAGAATCCCGGCCTTCGGAAAGTCCGGGACGTGACGAATTCTCGATTTCAGATCGTCCATGTCCATATTCGTGATTCAAACATTGGAACGCAGAGCCCGCTGAGCACGCAGACGAACTTTACTGTCCGCGCTCTGCGAGCTCTGCGTTCCACGTCTGGATTTCTACCGCACGCTGAAGCCAGCATCCCGGCCCGTCGGCACCGAATCCTCGATGTCCAGGTGCACCACGCGCGCGCCAGGCGGCCCGTGTCGCAGGGCCCGCTCGAACCGCTCGATCGCCTCGGCCTCCCCTTCCGCCGACGCCTCGACGCGACCGTCTGGCAGATTCTGCACCCAGCCGTGAAGGCCCTCGCGGCCCGCCGCCGCTTCAGCAAAGTACCGGAAGCCCACACCTTGCACCCGGCCGCTGATAAGGTACCGGCGCGCGACACGCATCAAGGGCCTTGCGTCGCCGACGCCTTCGGCGGCTCGACCTTGAGCGGCTCCGCCTTGATCGGATCGAGCTTCTGGCGCTGAAGCTGCTGATTCACGGGCGGCATCTTCGCCTTGACCGCCGCGTCCAGCTTGCCGAGTTGCGCGTCGAGGGCATTCGACAGAGTCCGAAACACCGAATAGGCCTGTTCCGTCGGCCGCACGTCGGCACTCTCCACCACGCCCTGCAGCGCGGCGATCTTGTTGTTCAACTTGATCGGAAAGTTGAGCGGGTCCTGGCTGCTCTGCAGCTTCACCTGATAGATCTCCCCTTCGATCGCGCTCAGCGCCTGCTCGAAGTCGTCGAGCGCCTTGGTCACTGACGCAGCCTTGGCGTCCAGCTTGCCCTTGCGATCCTGAATCTGCGCCTTGATGCCGCGCGCGAGCAGAACCGCCTCGTTCGCCTGCGTAGTCTTGTTGCGGATGTTCATTGCGAGGTCGAACTGTTCGCGGAGGTCCTGATCGGTGACGTCCTTGAGCAGCTTCGGCTCGCGCTTGATCGCAAAGGCCTGCGTCGCGGTCTGGCCATCGGCGGTCACGCGCACCTGATAGCTTCCGGGCGGCGCCTGCGGGCCGCGCGTGCTCGCGGCCCACATGATCATGCCCGGGAAATCGGTAGCGCCCGGATACCGCATGTCCCAGCTGAGACGATGCAGGCCCGCGGACACCGCCGGATGCGGCTCGGGCGGACGACGGAACCCTTCCTCGTCACCGCCGCTGCCCTGCGGACGGCGCTCCGCGTCGGCGGGTGTTCCCGTGAACGTGCGAATCACCTTTCCTTGCGCATCCAGAAACTCCATCGTCACTTTCTGCGCCGGCTGCTTCAGGTAGTAGTCGACTGCCGCCGACCTATCGAGACCACGGAGGGCATCTTCCGGTTTGTAGAGATGAAAATTGGTCGTCGTCGGAATGCCGCCCTGCCGCAGCGCCGCGATGTTGTCCATGATGTAGAACCCGCGGCCGTGCGTCGCGACGACGAGGTCCCGTTGCTCGACCGCAATGTCATGGACGGGCGTGTCGGGCAGGTTCTGGCGCAGCGACTGCCAGTTCGCGCCGTCGTCGAACGACACGTAAATCCCGTGCTCGGTGCCGAGATACAGCAACTTCGCTCGCTTCACGTCTTCGCGAATTGCACGCGCAAAATGATTCGGCTCGACACCGCTCGTGATCTTCGTCCAGGTCTCGCCATAGTCGTCGGTTCGGTAGACATACGGCTTGAAGTCGTCGAGCTGATAGCGGTTCGCCGCCACGTAGGCCGTGCCTGCGCGGAATGGGGAGGCTTCAATCAGGCTGATGCGCGCGAAGTTGCCGAGATCCTTGGGTGTCACGTTCTTCCAGCTCTTCCCGCCATCGCGCGTGATCTGCACGTAGCCGTCGTCGGAGCCGGTCCAGATGACGTTGGCGTCGCGCGCGGACGGCGCGATCGTGAAGATGGTTGCGTACGTCTCGACACCCGTGTTGTCCTTCGTGATCGGTCCACCGGATGCGCCCATTGTCTTCGGATCGTGACGTGTGAGGTCGGGGCTGATCTTCACGAAGCTCTGGCCTTCGTTCGTCGATTTCCAGAGGTGCTGCGAGCCGACATAGAGGACGGGGACGGAGGTTGGTGCGGTGACACCGATACCACCAACCTCCGTCCCCGGTGGCATGAGGACGATTGGGAACGTCCATTGGAAGCGTTCGGCAATGTCGGCCGACGCGTAGCCCATCGGGTTGTCGGGATGTGGATTGATCGCGCGCTCCTGGTTCGTCGTGCGATCGCGCCTGGTGATGAGGCCGCCGTAACTGCCCGCGAAGAAGATGTCTGGATTGCGCGGGTTGCTCGCGATGTAGCCGCTTTCGCCGCCGCCGACCGAATAGAAGACCTGATCGGCACCGCCGCCCGATCCGCCAGGGCCACCCTGCGCCGTCTGACTGGAGACGCACGCGGTGCTGTTGTCCTGTTGTGCGCCGCAGACGTGATACGGCACGTGCGCGGTCGTAATGACGTGATAGAACTGCGCGGTCGGCATCGTTTCCGCCGTCCACGTTTCGCCGCCGTTCACCGATACGGTCGCGCCGCCGTCGTTCGCCTCGATCATCCGGCTGGAATCGTTCGGTGCAATCCACATGTCGTGATTGTCGCCATGCGGCGGGCGCAGCTGCGTCCAGGTCTTCCCGGCATCGATCGACTTGCTGAATCCGACATTCAATACGTAGACGGTGTCCTTCACCTTCGGATCCGCATACACGCGCGTGTAGTAGAACGCGCGCTGCCGCAGCTCGCGCCGGTCGTTCACCTTCTTCCACGACGCCCCGGCATCGTCGGAGAGGAAGAACCCGCCGTCCTCGGCTTCGATCTGGGCGTAGAGACGATTCGGCTCCGCGCCGGACACCGAGAGGCCGATCTTGCCGAGCATCGCCTTGGGCAGTCCTGGGTTCCGCGAAATCTCGGTCCAATGGTCGCCGCCGTCGCTCGATTTGAAGATCCCGCTGCCCGGCCCGCCGCTCGACATCTCCCACGAGTTCCGGTACGCCTCCCAGAGCGCGGTGTAGATCATCTGCGGATTGCCGGGATCGAGGACCAGCTCGATCGCCCCCGTTTTGTTGTCGCGGAACAGCACCTTGTCCCAGGTGTTGCCGCCGTCCTTCGAGCGGAACACTCCGCGCTCGGCGTTCGGCGCGGCATGGTGACCGAACGCCGCCACGTACACCAGATCGGGATTGCTCGGATGCACGCGAATCTTCGAAATGACCTGCGTCTCCGTCAGTCCGATGTGCGCCCAGGTCTTGCCGGCATCAGACGACTTGTATGCCCCGTCGCCCTGGATGATGTTCCCGCGAATGTCCGACTCACCGGTGCCGATGTACACGACATCGGGATTCGACGGCGCGACGGCCACGGCGCCGATCGAGGAACTGTGAATCTGGCCGTCGGTGACCGGCCGCCATGTCACACCGCCATCGGTCGTCTTCCACAGACCGCCGCCGGTGGCGCCCATGTAGTACTCATGGGGCCGCGACGCGCTGCCGGTGACCGCAATGGAGCGCCCGCCACGCGGGGGGCCGACGCTGCGCCAGCGAAGCGCGCCAAAGGGTCCGCACCGCCCTGGCGCTGCGCGGTGACGAGCGTTGGTACGACGATCAGCATACCAGCGACAAGAATCAACCAGAGGCATTTTGAAAGGCGGGACATAACAGTGCTCCGGGACATCATGAACAGCAGCGGTGAAACACCCAATTCTATCGCGCTCGTGTGGTGACGACGAACCGTGAGGGCGTGGCTCGGCGCCGCCAGAGCGCACGCCCCGACGTGGCCCACATGCCATCGCGCTCGTACAGGACTGTCAGCGGAACGCCGCGCGCGGCAAACTCTTCGAACGCGGGCCGCAGCATCACGCAATAGAACGGCTCGGGCGAGTCGAAGAACATTTCAGCTTCGCCCGGCGTTTCGAGAAACTCAGTGTGGCGATTGACATAGAACCGGAACGCCGGTTTCCACCGGTTCAACCGGTAGGTAGCGAAGCGAGTGCGATCGCCCGCGTTCGTCGAGACCCATCGTGCCAGATCCGGCACGACCTTGCGATGTTCGAGCGCTGGCATCACGAAGTAGATAACGCCGGCATACGTCACGGTCATCGCGACCAGCCCGAACCAGGGCAGCCGCGGAGGGTAGCCGTTCTCGCGGCGACGGATGTTCGCGAACGCGGTGAGCGCGGCCCCACACGCCGTAACGACGATCGGTACACCCATCGCCATACGGGGCAGCTCGAGACGTACGATCAGGAAGTAGCCGCAGCCGACGCCGATGACGACGAGGAGCGGGCCAACCAGTTGAGCGCCGACGCGCGTGGCGGCATGTCGGGGCCCGTGCGGATCGGCGCGGAGGTCGCCCCACGCGCGCGCGCACAGCAGGCAGAGGGCCGGCGCGGCTGGAAAGACGTAGTGATCGAGCTTGAAGGCCGAAGCCGTAAAGAAGCCGACGACAGCGGCCGTCCAGGCCCACAACAACGTCTCGAGCGCGTCCAGCCGCTCGCCGCGGATCACGGCGACCATGTCGTCAACGAAACGGCCGATCAATAGACCGGTCCACGGGAGCAGCCCGGCGGCCAGGATCTGAAAGTAGAACCACGCGCCTGGCTGATTCGCGAACCGGGGCGCGGCGAACAGGCGTATGTTCTCGTCGAGGAGGTACCCGTTGACGAAGTCGTGTCGGAAGCGCAGATACATGTAGACGAACCACGGTGCGGCGATCGCGATCACGAGCGCAAGGCCGAGCAGCCATCGCAACCCAAGGAACCGCCGGCGCAGATCGGTCGACACGGCGCAGGCGAGGAGTAGCGTCAAACCGCACAGCGCCAGCGCGAGCGGTCCCTTGATCAGCACGGCGCCCGCGAGGCACATGTAACCAGGCCACTGCAGGCGGGACCGGTCCTTCAACGCCGCCACCGCGAGCAATGCCGCGGCGCCGAAGAGGAACGCCGTGAAGACGGTGTCCAGAATGGCGTAGCGCGCGAGCGCGAAGACCCCGGGGCTCACCGCGAGCAAGAGGGCTGCAGTCGCGCCCGTGTCGCATGAGGCGAGCGTCGCGCCGAACCACGCGGTGAACCCAATGAGGACGAGCGCGGCGAGGGCCGGCACGATTCGCGCGGCAAACTCGGTGGGCCCGAACGCCAACATGGCCACGCCTTGCAGCTGATGAAACAACGCCGGTTTGTCGAAGAACGGCTCTTCGTTGTAGTACGGCGCCAGCCAGTCGCGCGTCGCGACCATCTCGCGCGTCGTTTGGGCGTAGTGCGCCTCGTCGGGATCCCAGAAGCTCGGCGTACCGAGGCGCCAGAACAAGACGACGAAAAGGACGACGAGGGCGAACGACATGCCAACGATGAGCTCGGGCCACAGCGGGCCTCTGGACCGTTTCTCGTTTGGCTGCTCTATACTCGGCTGGCCTTCGCTCCGATAGAGCGAGGACGCAGATGAGCGTAGACTACCGTCACGGATCATCGATGGCTTCCTTTGCGGTCTCAAATTGTCCGATTCTGATCGTCGAAGACGACGCGGATCTCCGCGAGATGATGGCACAGTTGCTGACGCTCGAGGGCTTCCAGACCACGACCGTGGCCAACGGCCGGGAGGCACTCGAATACCTCAGTCAGCACGCCAAACCGGACGTGATTCTGCTGGATTTGATGATGCCGGTGATGGACGGGTGGGAGTTCCGCCGTCAGCAGGCGTCGGACCCGTCACTCGCAAAAGTGCCGGTGATCGTCCTTTCTGCGCTCGACCAGGCTCGGGCCGCGGACGTCACCGCCGTCGCGTTTCTCAAGAAACCGCTCGATTTCGACCGCCTGCTGGAGCTGGTGCGCCGTTACTGCCATTGACGCTCGGCTAAAGCCGTCGCGCTACGTTGGGCCCTCAAAAGGCCGGACGCCATACACAAATGCGCACCGTTGGAGCGCGAACGCTTTAGCCGGGCGAGAACCGGCTTCGCGCTACGATCGGTCCAGTGACGCGGCTACGGCGAGTCCGATCGATCCTCACCACGCTCGCGAAGGCGCTCCTCGTGCTCGTGGCGCTTGTGTTGGTCCTCGCCGGCGTCCTCCTCGGCATCGTCGAGACCACCTGGGGCAAGAACCGCATCCGCAACCTGCTGGTCAATCAAGCCAATCAATACCTGACCGCCACGCTGCAGATTGGCAGGCTCGAAGGGTCGCTCCTGCGCGGACTCCTGCTTGCGGACGTCAACGTCTCGCGCGACGGGCGGACGCTCATCCATATTGACGAAATTGCGTTCGCGTACAGCATTCGCGAGCTCACCCAGCCAGGCGTCGTCATCAGAAGCGTCCGGTTGACGCGTCCCCGCATCGCCGGCGGCCGGCAAGCCGACGGCAAATGGGACCTGGGCGCGCTCGTGAAACGCGAGTCGCGTGAGCAGGAACGGACGGGACCGTCACGCCCCATCGAAGTGCAGGCCATCCACATTGTCGACGGACACATTGCGCTGAGAGATCCGCTCGACTTCGGCGCCGCTCACCTCCCTACTCAGTTCGAATCGTTGAACGCCTCGTTTCGCTTCGCCTACTACCCCGTCCGATGGACGCTGATCTTCGATCGCGTGTCGTGGATTGGGCGGGCGCCGGATCTGTCGGTGACGCGTCTCGCCGGCACGTTCGGGCATGGCCCCGGCGGCTGGTTCTTCGATGAGCTGCTGGTCGAGACGCCGCGGTCGGCGTTCACGCTGGCGGGCCGGATTAATCGGGATCGACAGCCCACTGAGCTCGACCTGCGCGTCAGTGCACCGCGGTTCGCCTTTCAGGAATGGTCGGGCGTGCTGCGCGGCCTCAAGAACATCGCCATCGACGCATCGTTCGACACATCGCTCAAGGGCCCGCTGACCGGGCTCGAAACGCAGCTTCAGCTCGCGGGCACCGGGGGGTCGGTGAACGGGCGTCTGACGCTCGACACGACGGTTCCCGGCTGGCATGGGGCCGGCGCCGTGGATGTCGCGCGCCTGAATCTTGCGCGCTGGTTGAACCGCGCCGATCGGCCGTCCGACATTACAGGCCATGTTGCGTTCGACCTTGCGCTCGAGCTCGGTCGGCGCTTTCCTCGAGGCGTGTACGCGTTCGACGGTCCTCATGCGATGTACATGGACTACGAAGCGGACGAGGTTCACGCGCGCGGACAGCTGACCGCGCAGGACGTGCTGATCTCGACTGCGACCGGCATTGCGTACGGCGCGAACGTGAAAGCCGCCGACAGCTCGATTGGCATCGACGCTCCATTCCCGTTTCATTTCCTTGGAACGATGACGGGGCTCGACCTGCGCCGGGTGCCGAAGACCGTACCGGTTCCGCGCGTCGAAAGCGTCCTGGCACTCGATTACGACGTAACCGGTCGCTTCAGCAACGCATTCATCAATGGCCGCGCCACGTTCGCTCAGTCCGAGTTTCTCGGTGCCCGCGTCGGCGCAGGCACTGTGGGATCGATCGATACGTCGCAGAAACCGCTGCACTTCACGGGCGACGGCGATGTCGCAACCCTTGATCTTCATCGGCTCGGTCGAGGACTTGACGTCGCATGGCTGCAGGATCCGCGGTACGCCGGGACGGTGGCCGGGCATTTTCGCGTGGACGGAGCCGGCACCGACAGCGCCACGCTCGCACTCACGGGAGGCGGTCGCCTGACGCAGGCGACGCTCTTCTCGGGCGCGCTGTCCGACGCGGACGTGTCGATTGGCATCCAGGACGGCACGCTGCGAGCTTCCTACGACGGCGATCTCACGAACATCGATCCAGCCGTCGCCTTCGTGGATCAACGGTTCGCGGCATCTCTTTCAGGGTCGGGGCGGGTTGCTGCGACCGTGCACAACCTGCTCACCCGCGCGACGACGGTCGCAGATTACGACGTGCGAGGGTCGCTCACCTTGACGCCCTCGACCGTACGCGGCCTGCACGTCGATCGAGGTCAGGTCGACGCCGCTCTCGCCGATTCGACGCTGACCTTCGCACATCTGGAGGTTTCCGGTCCCGACGTCGAAGGCCGCGGCAACGGCACGGTGGCGGTCGCCGACGAGTCGGAGTCGAACTTCACGTACGACCTGACGCGCGTGTCACTGGACCGTCGACGGCATTACGGGCGGTCGGCAATGCCACGATCGCGAACTTCGATGGATTCGGCGTCCAGGCGCTGACGGTCACCGGCCCATATGACGTGACGGTTCCATCCGGAGACGTCTCGCGGGCGACGATTCACGCCGAAGGCCGCGCATCCTTTCTCACGCTCGGGGGCCAGTCGGTGCAGCAAGGCTCCGGCACGGTCACGTTCGACGGGCGACGGCTTGGTTTCGACGTGGCGCTCATGCAGCAGGAAGGCCGCAGCGGAAACCTCGCCGGCGCGGTGCTGCTGGATCAGGACAGGCACGAGGCCAGGCTCCTCGACCTGACGGCGACGCTGGGCCCGGCGCCGTGGCGGCTCGCGCCTCAGGATCCGCTGGGCACGGTCACATGGAGCGACGCCGGGCTTGCCATTACGCCGGTCGAGTTCGTCAACGGCCGGCCGGACGAGCGGATTCGCCTGTCGGGGACGTGGCGGTACGACGGAGCCGGCGCGCTGCGCGTGACCGCCAACCATGTGTTGCTCGACACGCTTGCGAACGCGTTGGAGCAGCCGGCGCGCTATGGAGGCGTTCTCGACGCGGACGCCACCATCCGCGGAACGCGCGAACGGCCGCTGGTGAGCGCCACCGTCTCGGTGACCAATGGGCGCGTGGAGCGCGTCGCCTACGAACGGCTCGCCGGCCGTGTCGAGTACACCGACCGGAACATGAATATCGACCTGCGGGTCGATCAGTCACCCGGCATCTGGTTGACCGCAATCGGTACGGTTCCGCTCGGGCTATTCACGACGGACGCTCCCGAACAGCCGCTGAACGTCGCCGTCAAATCGAGCGGCATCAATCTCGGACTCATCGCCGGCGTCACCGACATCGTCCGCGACGTCACCGGCGAGCTGCATGTCGACGTGAAGGCCGTCGGGACCAACCGCGATCCGCATTTCGACGGTTCGGTCACCATCACCGGGGCCGGATTTCTCGTGACGACGACCGGGGCCAAGTACAAGAACGCCCGCGCGGCGCTGACCCTGACGCGCGATCGCATCACCGTCGATTCGATGCACGTCGAAGACACGAACGGCCGTTCGCTCGAGGTCCACGGCAGCCTCGGCACGCACGAACTGCGCGTCGGCGATCTCGAGATCGAAGCCACCGCGCGACGGTTCGAAGTTCTGCGCAACGAGCTGGGCCGGCTGGAAGTGGACGCGGCGCTGCGGCTTCGCGGCCGTTACGAGGCGCCGAGAATCGCGGGCAACCTCACCATCAGCTCCGGAAATGTGAACGTCGACGAGATCCTGCAGCGCACGCTGTTTCAGCCGTACGCAACCGAGCAAACCGCGATCACAGAAGTGGACGCGGTGGCGGCGCTGAACCCGTGGAACCGCCTGGGGCTCGATCTCGAGCTGCACGTGCCGAATACGCTGCGGCTCACCGGCGAAAACGTACAGGTCTCGCCCGGCACGCCCATCGGCGTCGGCGACATCAACCTGCGCGTGCGCGGCGACTTGTACCTCTACAAGGATCCGGGCCAGAACATGTCGATCACGGGGTCGCTCGATCAGGTGGGCGGCACGTACGCGTTCCAGGGCCGGCGGTTCGACGTCGATCCCGCGAGCTCGATCAACTTCCGCGGCGAAATCGACCCGGAGGTGTACGTGACCGTGACGCGCGTCATTTCAGGCGTGCAGACACGCGTCGGCATCGCCGGTCCGATGCGACAGCCGGAGCTGCGCCTGACGAGCGTGCCGCCGCTTGACGCCTCCGACATTCTCTCGCTGATCGTCTTCAACACATCGACCAACCAGCTCTCGGCCGGACAGCAGCAGGAACTGATGGTTCGCGCCGGCGCGCTGGCGGCCGGGTTCATCGCGACGCCGATCATCTCCGCGATCGAGAACGAGATTGGCATCGACCTGCTCGAGATCGAGCCGGCGGGCGACTTCGGCGCCGGACCGCGGGTGACTATCGGCGAAGAGATTGCGCCCGGGCTCGTCGCGCGCTTCAGCCGGCAGTTCGGCCAGGAGCCGTACGACGAAGCCACGATCGAGTACTACCTGTCGAAGATCTTCCGGCTCCGCGCGACCTTCTCCGACGCGCAGTCGCTGAACGCGCGGTCGCCGTTCAGGCGTGTCGAGCGCGCAGGAATTGATTTGCTGCTGTTTTTCAGTTTCTAGCTAGTGCAGCTTTCAGCTCTCAGCTTTCAGCTTTCAGCCCTAGCAGGGTGCTGAAAAAGTGACTCGCGAGGGATCGACACCGAGATCCTCACGTACTACCATGCTCCCGACGTTTCTGAAGGGAGTGCCCGCATGCGTGGACCGGACGATCAGACCAGCGGCATGTTCAGTTATTTGTCGCCCGAGCAGCGCGTGCGTCCGGATCATCCGCTGCGCGCGATCCGTCGGATGACGGACCAGGTCTTCGCCGCGTTGTCGCCCCGGTTCACGAAGATGTACTCGGACATCGGCCGCCCCTCGATTCCGCCGGAGCAGTTGCTGCGGGCGC
>WNFV01001098.1_pt1 | contig 78067 bp, 67 predicted proteins | sample 5400101 | NCBI WGS metagenome assembly WNFV01 (sample SAMN13153361, study PRJNA577476) | soil metagenome | isolation source: 115 cm soil or saprolite under grassland replicate 1 | place: USA:California | collected 2016-06-15
ACAAATAACTGAACATGCCGCTGGTCTGATCGTCCGGTCCACGCATACGGGCACTCCCTTCAGAAACGTCGGGAGCATGGTAGTACGTGAGGATCTCGGTGTCGATCCCTCGCGAGTCACTTTTTCAGCACCCTGCTAGGAGGCCGATATGAGACGGACGTTGGTTGCACTTCCGGTGGCACTGCTCGCGATCGCCGCTACGTTCACACCCGACGCAAGCGCGCAGGAGACGAAAACGGCGCGCGGCACCGTCGCCGCCGTCGCCGCGAAATCGGTCACCGTCACGGTCGAAGGCGCGGCGATGACCTTCGCGGTTGACGAGAAGACCACGATCGAGGCGACCGGTGCAGGCACTAAGGCCCGCCAGGCGGAAGCGGCCGGCAAGCCCGGGCCGAAACTGGGCGAGCTCGTGAAGGTCGGGCAGGCGGTCGAGGTTTCGTACCGCGCCATGGGCGCCACGAACCAGGCCACGCGGATCCGGCGCGTGTCCTCGGTCGGCAGCAGTCCAAGCGCCTCGACGAGCGCGACCGGCAAAGTCACGGCGATCTCCCCAACGTCGCTCACGATTAGCGGCGCGAGCGGTGGAGGTGCCACCTTCACGGCAACCTACACGATCGATCCGGCCACCCGGGTCATCGGCAAGGGCGCCGGCACCGCTGCGGCTGCACGAGGCGGCAAGGTGGTCGCGACCGATCTGATCAAGAGCGGCGACACCGTCAACGTTTCGTACAGCAAGATGGGCGACACGCTCCATGCTTCGGAAATCCGCGTGACCGTGAAGGCTGCGACGAAATAGGAAAGGGCGGTCGTCAATCGCGGTCGTCGGTCGAGTCATCGCGTTCCTCGAAGTATCGGCGCGCGAACGGGCTCGAGACCGACGACGTGGATGGGCGACCGCCACCATCCGACGGGCGACTGGCGACTGCCGATTGACGACCGACGACCGGGGACTGGCGACTGCGATGCATCGTCGCCTGATACCCCAGCGCGCCTCCGACAAATCCTGCCTCATTCAGAAACGGCGCGAGCGGATGCAGCGCCGGCGGGCCGCCGTCGATTTCCTCCAGCAACATCCCGCGCGGTGCGTCACGGCCGGTTCGAGCTCGATCGATGAGCACGCGCGACACCGCACGGCCGATCTTGGATCGTTCCGGTTCCGCCTCGGGCAGGAACGTCAGGAGCTGCCGATCGCCCCGTGCGAGGTATGCCGAGAGCGCCCCGTTGACGAGAATCACCGTGGCCCCGACGGTTCGCGTGGGGCCGCGGCCGGCGGCCTGTTGGTGCTGTGTGTTCTGCAGCGATGGTCGCGAAGGCCACGCGAGGGTTGCGCCGTATGGATTCGCCGGATCGGTCGAGGCGAGTACCGCCACTTCCAGTTCGTCGGGCGCGTTGCGCAGCGCGCGGAGCAGATCGAGCGCGCCGGGCATCGCAAACTGCGTCGCGCCCAGGCCCGCCACGAAGTAGCCTCGGCGCAGGCGTCCGGTTTCTTCCATCCCTTTCAGCACCGGATACACGATGCCGAAGCCGCCCGGAATCGATTCGGCGGCGGTGGCCTCGCGGGTCAGCACGCCGTGGCGGGCCAGGAGTTGTTGCGTGACCGCGGCCGCCCATTTGGTCGTCGTCTGTGGCGCGACCTTCGCTCCATCGGCGCCCGCGACCAGCGCCCATCGCCCCTCCGCCGACGGTGGCGCAAGCCGTCGCGAGCGAAACGTGGCGACATCGTGCCTCCGATCCTTCGCCGTCCGTCGTGGCGCGCGCGCGTGCGCGAACGCCCGAAGCGCGTGGAACGTGTCGTTCGTCACGAGCCCGTGCCATACGAGATTCCACAGCGCATCCACCGTCTCGGCGGGATAGCCGCCGCCCACGGTGTCGTGCAGCGGCCCAAAAAACGAGGCGCCGCGCGAGCGGAGGCAGTCGAGGATCGCGCGCTCGCGATCGGTGAGGTCCGGTTCGAGCCGCAATCGAGCCTTGTCCGGTCCGGCGCCCGCTGGCGGCGGAGGCAGCAGCCGCGGGAGATGATCGGCGAGATACAGTGCGATGCGGCCGTCGCGCTCGCCGATCCGCTCGACGCCGACCCACACCACCTCGCCGGCCGCCGTCACGGCGTCGAGATCGGCCGGATCGTAGATGTCGATCCGTGCAGGCAGAATCTCCGTTTCGAGGATTGACGCCGGCAGCGGCGCGCCCTGCAGCTGCTCGATCGCGTCGAGCAGTGCATCGGCGCCCTGACGCCGTTTGACGATCCCCTGCCACGTCGTCGTGAATCGGCCGAGGACCGCGTGGTCGACCGGCTCGACTTCGTGCCGCAATTTTGCGAGCGAGCGCCGCCTCAGCATGCGCAGCACACCGGCGTCGGTCCACTCGCGTCGCGTGCCGCCGGGCCGGAACTCGCCTTCGACGAGACGGTTCTCCGCGGTCAGGCGCATGAGGACGTGTTCCGCGGCGGCCATGTGGAGCCCGTACCGCGCGGCGAAGTCGGCCGCCGTGAACGGCGCGTGTGTGCGCGCGTAGCGGAGCGCCAGATCGCCGAGCGGATCGCGCACCGGGCTGAGCAGCGATTCCGGAATGCCGGCCGGCAGCGGCACGCCGAGCGCATCACGGAATCGCGCGGCGTCCTCAGCCGCGATGCAGCGCGGGTCGCCGGCAACCTGCACCGACAGGGCGCGTCTCGTCGCCAGCAGGTCGGCGATGCTGGCGGCGGCGTCGGCTGAAATCGATCGGTCGCGGATCTCGGTTTCCGTCAGGTCGCCGAGCGACAGCAGCATATCGTGGAGACCATCGGCGCTCTTGACCTGGTACTGGGGATCGATCCGCTGCAATTGCCGCTCGATGGCCTCCATCGACTCGGCGTCGAGCAGCTCTCGCAACTCCGCGTCGCCGAGCAGCTCGCGCAGCTGCGACTGGTCGACCGCCAGCGCCTGGGCCCGCCGCTCCGCGAGCGGCGCGTCGCCGTCGTAGATGAAGCTCGCGACGTAGCTGAAGAGCAGTGACGCGGCAAACGGCGACGGCGTCCCCGAGTCCACGGTCGCGACCCGAATCTTGCGGCTGCGCACCTCGGTGAGCGTGGCGACGAGCGCCGGCATATCGAAGAAATCGCGCAGGCATTCGCGATAGGTTTCGAGCAACACCGGAAAGGAACCGTAGCGCGACGCGACCGCGAGAAGATCTGCCGCGCGTTTTCGCTGCTGCCACAGCGGCGCCCGCATCCCCGGACGCCGCTTCGGCAGGAGAAGCGACCGCGCGGCATTCTCGCGGAATTTTGTCGCGAACAGCGCCGTGGCCCCGAGCTGGCGGACGACCAGTGCCTGGACCTCGTCCGGGTCGGGCAGCAGCAGTTTTGGATCGGGCAGATCCACATCAGGAAACCGCACGACGAACCCATCGTCTCCCCACAGCGTTTCGACGTCGGCGCCGGTCTCCTCGCGGATTTTGGCGGCCACGGCTATTGCCCACGGCGCGTGGATGCGGCCGCCGCGCGGAGACAGGACGCAGACGCGCCAGTCGCCGAGATCGTCGCGGACGCGCTCGATCACGATGGTGCCGGCATCAGGAACGACGCGCGCCGCGGCCATCTGATCGCGCAGGTACTGCAGGAGGTTCTCGGCCGCGCGCGCGTCGAGATCGTGTTCGTGGGTGAGCCGATCGACCGCGGCGGCGGGCGACAGGCGGAGCAGGTCGTGCATCAAGCGCCCGATGGCGAGCCCGAGCTCGAGCGGCCGTCCGGCACGGTCGCCTTTCCAGAAGGGCATCTTGCCCGGTTCTCCAGGCGCTGGAGTCACCAGCACGCGGTCGTGCGTGATCTCTTCAATCCGCCATGAGGATGCACCGAGCACGAAGGTCTCGCCGACGCGGCTCTCGAACACCATCTCTTCGTCGAGCTCGCCGACTCGTGCGGCGCCGGGACCGGCGCCCAATAGAAAGACGCCGAACAGTCCGCGATCCGGAATCGTGCCGCCGTTGGCGATTGCGACGCGCTTGGCGCCCTCGCGTGCGATCAGCGTGCCTTCGATGCGGTCCCACGTGATGCGCGGCCGCAGCTCGGCGAACTCGTCCGACGGATAGCGTCCCGACAGCATGTCGAGCACGCCTTCGAAGACGGGCCGGCTCAATTCGGCAAATGGCGCCGCGCGTCGGATTGTCCCAAACAGCTCGTCGACGTCCCATTCATCCATCGACGCCATCGCCACGACCTGCTGCGCCACGATGTCGAGCGGATTTCGCGGAAAGCGCGTCGCCTCGACGGCGCCCTCGTGCATCGCCTTCGCCACGGCCGCGCACGCGACCAGATCGCCGCGGAACTTCGGAAACACCACACCCTCGCTGACCGCGTTCGCCTGGTGCCCGCCGCGGCCGATGCGCTGTAGGCCGCTCGCCACCGAGGGCGGCGCCTCGATCTGCACCACGAGATCGATGGCGCCCATGTCGATGCCGAGCTCCAGCGACGACGTGGCGACGAGGGCGCGCAGCGCGCCCGCCTTCAGCAGATCCTCGACCTCGACCCGCTGGGGCCGCGCGATCGACCCGTGGTGGGAGCGGACCAGCGTCTCTCCCGCCAGCTCGTTCAGCGCGCCGGCCAGGCGTTCCGACAGACGCCGGCTGTTCACGAAAATCAGCGTCGACCGATGCGCGCGAATCAACTCGAGCAGGCGCGGGTGAATGGCGGACCAGATTGACGGTCGCGTGTCGCCAACCGACGCCGGCCCGCTCGGGATGTCGTCGGCGGTCGTCAGCTTCGCCATGTCCTCGACGGGGACCTCGATCGTCAGCTTCAGTGCCTTCTTCGTTCCGGCGTCGACGATCGTGATCGGACGGTAACGGATGGTGCCGCGATGAACGGCAAACTCTTCTCCGATCTCGATCTCGCCCGTGCCCTTCACGCGCGTCTTCAGCGTCGACTGGCGACTCGCGACTGACGACTGGCGACCTCCGACTGACGACTGGCGACTCGCGACTGACGACTGGCGACCCACGACCGACGACTGGCGACCGGAGACTGACAACTGCTCCGCGCCTCCGAGGAATCTCGCGACCTCGTCGAGGGGCCGCTGCGTCGCCGACAGACCGATGCGTTGGGGTGGGCGTTCGCAGAGCGCCTCGAGCCGTTCGAGCGATAACGCGAGGTGCGCGCCGCGCTTGGTCGGCACCAGCGCGTGAATCTCGTCCACGATGATCGTGTCGATGGAGCGCAGCGCCTCGCGCGCGTTGGACGTGAGCAGCAGATAGAGCGACTCCGGCGTCGTGATCAGGATGTCGGCGGGCTCGCGCTGGAATCGCGCCCGCTCGGATTGCGGCGTGTCGCCGGTGCGGATGGCGATCGCCGGCGCGGTGTACGCGTCGCCGCGACGTGCGGCGATGCGCGCGATGCCCTCGAGCGGCGCGCGCAGGTTGCGCTCGACGTCGACGGCCAGCGCCTTGAGTGGCGACACGTACAGGACACGGCAGCGCGCGTGTTTCGCCGGTGGCGGCGCGAACATCACGCGATCCAGGCACGAGAGAAACGCGGCCAGCGTCTTTCCGCTGCCCGTGGGCGCGAGTATCAGCGTCGACTCGCCGCGCGCGATTGGCGGCCAGCCGAGCGTCTGCGGGCGTGTGGGTGCATCGAACGTATTCGCGAACCATTCCCGCACCGCTGGATGAAATGCGTCCAGCGGATCATTCGACGCGCGTGCGCTCACGAGGCCATCTTATAATGTGCGCTGGGGGTCCAATGGGAGACGCGGGCGAAGGACTGATTGACGCCGATTCGCGCATTCAGGAGCGGATGGAGGAGTTGGAGCGCGAGCGCAAGCAGAAACACTCGAAGACCGTTCGCGATCCGGTCAAAGTGCAAGCGCTCGAATCGCTGCGCCTCGCGCGCAAGGAGCTGGAACAGCAGCTGGCCGCGACCACGCAGGAGCGCCGGCGCACGCAGATTACCCAGGCCCTCGATGAAATCGATCGCCGCATGGCGGAGACCAGCGCGCTCGTCGGTTCGTGACGGCCGTCCACGAGTATCACGACGGCACCAAACATCACTTTCACCGGTTTGCCCGGTCGCTCGGCTATCTGGACTGGGCCTCGCAACCGAATCCCTTTCGATCCTTTCGCGATGCGCCCATCGTCGCGCTGTCGCCACGCCCCGGCGCGGCGCCGGGGACGGCGCTCGTGGGCGATCTGCTGCGCCACGCGCTGGGCTTGTCCGCGTGGAAGGAGTTTCGAGGGTCGCGCTGGTCGCTGCGCGTCAATCCGTCCAGCGGCAATCTCCATCCGACCGAGGCCTACGTGGTGGTCGGTCCCCGCGCCGGAGTGACCGACACGCCGGCCGTATTGCACTACGCGCCGGATCGCCACGCGCTGGAACAACGATGCGTGTTCGATCCCGCCTCGTGGGCGGAGGCCCTTGGCGATTCGACGCAGACGTTCTTCGTGGCGCTGACGTCGATTCATTGGCGCGAAGCGTGGAAGTACGGCGAGCGCGCCTTCCGCTATTGCCAGCACGACCTCGGCCACGCGATAGCAGCCGTTCGTATTGCGGCGGCAATGACCGGTTGGAGGGCCGAGATGCTGCCGGACTGCTCGCAGCGCAACATCGCGTCGTTCACCGGCATCGATCGTGACCAGGATTACGTGGATGCGGAACGGGAAGAGCCTGGATGCGTGCTCGCGGTCACCCCTCCCCAAGCCGCCAGTTCCCGGTCGCCAGTCCCAAGGCCGCAGTCGCCGGTCGCCGGTCGTGCCCGGCTCATCGAGGCGGTGCGCGACGGTCAGTGGACGGGCCGCGCGAATCAATTGAGCGAGGACCATGTCGAGTGGACGTTCATAGACGAGGCCGCGCGCGCGACGGAAGACGCGGGACGGGACGGCCTTCAGCCTGTCCTCTACCCGGGCCCGTCCAACCTCGCGCCGTTCACCCGTGCGCTGGTGGTGCAACGCCGCAGCGCGCTTGCGCTCGATGGCACCTCGTCAATCGCCACCGACCGGTTCTTCGCGATGCTCTCGCAGACGATGCATCAGGAGATCGCCGCGGATGGCTTCTTCAGTCTGGGCATGCTCGCGGACTTCGATCGCAGCCTGCAGGAGTGTGGTCCCTCGTTCTACCGTCACCTGTTCTGGGAATCGGGTGTCGTGGGTCAGGTCCTGTATCTCGCTGCCGAAGCGGCCGGCGCGCGCGGCACCGGCATCGGCTGTTTTTACGACGATCCGGTGCATGACGTTCTCGGTCTGACCGGCCATGCGTTTCAGACTCTGTATCACTTCACGATCGGGATGCCCGTTGAGGACACGAGGCTGACGGCACAACCCGGCTACGACTGGGAGGCGCCCATGCCTCTGCGCTGATGCGCATTGCGCTACGCCGATCTGCAAATCGCTAACGGAGCCTGCGATCCATGAGCAGAAAATACGGCAGCGCGATGGCCGACAGTGCGGCCGCGGTGCCGAACGCGATCGAGAATCCGAACCGCTGAATCAGCCACCCCACCATCGTCGAGCCGGTGCCCACGCCGGTGTCGAACGCGGCGAGGATTGCGCCGAACGCCGCACCGCGACGGCGGGCGTCGACGTCGCGCATGACATAGGCGACGAACACGGGGTATGCCGTGCTGAATCCGAGTCCGAACACGACGGCCGATCCGACGAGCGACGCGCGCGTCCCATGCACGGCCAGCAGACCGAGTCCGCCGGCGATCAACAGCAGCGACGGCGCCAGTACCCGCCGGTATCCGATACGGTCGCCCAACCCGCCTGTGAGAGGCCGAGTCACGAGAACGACGACGGCGACCGCCGTGAGGTAGAGGCTCTTCGGCGAGATGTGGAGCGCGTCGGCGTACACCGCGCTGAACGTGGTGATGGCGCCGTAGCCGAACGAATAGAGAAACAGCGTAATCGACAGGACGAGCACCCGCCATTCGATCACGGACGCATGCTCGTTCCCCGCAGATTGGCGCGCGTGCGCGGCTTCATCGCCGGTTTCTCGCGGCAGGCTCCACGCGATCGCGGCCATCAGCAGGTTCAGCGATCCGCAGGACACACAGATCCAAATCCACCCGTGTTGCAGAATCCAGAAGGCGACCGGAGGCGCCAACGCCAGGGCCGCGATGCTCGAGAGGCCCCAGTAGCTGATACCCTCCGCGCGGCGCCGTGCGGGGAGCATGTTCGTCAGATAGGCGCCGGATGCCGACAGCAGACCCGACCAGAACACGCCGTGCGGCACCACCAGCGCTAACATCACACGGTAGCTCGAGGTGACGGCATAGCCGACCGAAAACACCGCGATGACGAGGCTGCAAATCAGCAGCGTGCGCGGACGGCCGAGTCGATCGGCGACAACCCCGGTGAGCGGCGCGGAGAACGCCGATGCGTAGGTGAGGAGTCCCAGGAACAAGCCCGACTGAAACGTACTGCCGCCCAGATCGTGAATGCGAAAGGGGGCCGCCGGCAGCAGTTGAAACGCCGACAGGAACACGGTGAAGGTGAAGCCGCACATGAGAAAAAACCGCGGCGAGAACAGGCGTGCGTCGTCGAGAGTGGGACCTGCCGCGGCTGGCGACATGAAGGGAGCCTCAGTATATGTGGTCGGATTGATTGCCGACACGCATGGCCTGTTCCGGCCCGACATCGCGCGCGCGTTTGCCGGCGTCGATCTGATCGTCCACGCCGGTGATGTCGGCGGTCGCGACGTACTCGAGGCGTTGGCGGCGATTGCGCCGGTCGAGGCCGTTTACGGCAACGTCGACGATCCGCGGGATCCGTCGCTGGCGCGCGAGCGCACACTGCCGATTGGCGATCTTCTATTGCACGTCAGTCATGGCCACGAGCTGGGAAGGCCGACTCCCGAATCGGTCCTCGCGCGCTACGGCGGCGACGTCCTCGTATTCGGCCATACGCATCGCGCGGTAGTGGTCTGGTCGGAAGGGAACGCCGCTCACTCGACAAACCGGGGGAGGTTGGTGGTGAACCCGGGCGCCGCGGGTCCTCGTCGGTTCGATGTGCAGCCGAGCGTGGCGCGCCTGACGATTTCTTCCGGCGCGGTCGCAGGCAATCCGTCCAACGTCGAGATCGAGCTTGTCTCGCTTGTGTGACCTCGATCGCAACTCTCAACGATTCGTATTTTCTCTCCTGCCCATCCTGCCCATCCCGCCTATCCTGCCCCTGGCCGTCCTGCCCTGAGAATATCCACGTCGACGTCGAACGCGCGCGTCATCTCGCGGGCCTGTTCGGCATAATCGCTCGTGAAATGTGCCGGCAGATCGGCGACGACGGGTGCGGGACGCGATGCTGCCTGGGCCAGGACGCGTTCGTAATCGGCCGCCATCAACTCCAAGCTATGCGTGGCCGCCCAATACGCCCGTCCGGTACGTCCGAGATCCTCCCGCAGCTGCGGATCGGATGCGAGGCGCCGCATCGCCTCGAGGACGCCCCGCTCCTCATCGAGCAGGTCCACACGCAGCGTGACCTCCGACGGGATGTCCACCAGGTGCGGGAGATCGGTGATGACCGTCGCCCGCGCTGCGGCGAGGCATCGTAGCCAGGAGGCGGAGGTTTCGAGCGCTGTCGGCCACCGCAGACACAAACACGCGTCGGCAGCCGAGAGGTAGTCGCCAATCGCGCCATCGGCGACGTAACCTGCGGCGCGCACGCCGTCAGCCGCAATCGCAGACGGGTCGTCCGCCTCACCGACGACGAGCAGCCAGACGTTCATGCCGGCGCGTCGCAGGGTTGCGAGCGCCGCCAGAATCGTGTGGATCCGCTTTTCCGGCGTGACCTTTCCGAATGCTGCAAATACCACAGCATCGTCGGGAATCGCGAGCGCGCGGCGGACACGCAAACGCGCGTCACGATCTGCGCCAATCGCGGGCACGCCCATCCTGATCGCCTCGATCGCGACGTCTGGATAATCCTGGCGCAGATTGTCCGCGACGCGCGGGTTGTGGACCACGATGGTCCGCGCCGTCCGCATCACGACGCGCAGCATCGACCAGAAGTAGTAAATCGGTCCGCCCAGTCCATTGACGGCGTACTCGGCGAAATCGGGTCCAGCGTCGGGATGGTCGTACGCGAACTCGCGGCGGTAGTCGTCGAATCGCCGCTGGTTCAGCAGGTGCCGCGCCCGTGCCTGGTGCAGTCGCGCGTCGTGCAGCACGACGAGACCCGGATAGGCGGCGAGATAGGCCCACATGTAGTCGTGACACGGCGCGTTGCCGAGTTGATACACCACCAGGTCGTAGGGATGGCGCCGGTCCTTCCAGACGAAATCGTGCGCGATCGACGGATCGAAGACGTCGACGGCATGCGCCGCCGAGAGTCGGGGAATGAGCTCCGCGCTGTACGTCGCGATGCCGGATCGGACGGGAGGGAGCGGAGAGAACCAGGCGACGCGCATGGGGGCAATCATGATAGTCGACCGTTGACGGTTCACAGTCACCGTTGTCAGGAAACAGCCGGCAGTGGACAGTCGAGGCGGCTCGCGATGACTGCTCACCTGTCGACTGTCACTCACCCTGTCGACCGTTAACTGTGAGCTGTCGACTGTGCTAGCATGGGCAACGAGCTTGGGAAATCGTTCACAAGCCGATTCCGACTATGCAGGGCTGGCTTTCGATCCTGATCATGATCGCGCTCGGCGCCGGGTTTGCGCTGATCTCGGTCATCCTGTCCAGCGTCCTCGGCCCCCGCAACCCGACGCCCGAAAAATCGGCGCCCTACGAGTGCGGCATGCCGCCCGTCGGCGACGCGCGCGAGCGCCAGTCGGTCAAGTTCTATCTCGTCGCCATGATGTTTCTGCTCTTCGACATCGAGGTCGCGTTCCTCTATCCCTGGGCCATGGCGCTGCGCGATCTCGGCTGGAACGGATTCGTGCAGGTGGTGCTCTTCTTGACACTCCTCCTCGCCGGCTACATCTATGTCTGGCGGAAGGGAGTGCTTGATTGGGGGACTGAAAGGAAAACGTAGCTGGTCGCTTGTATGGGTCTAGAGTCCGACATCCCCGTTCTGACGACGAGCGTCGAGAAGATGGTGCAGTGGGCGCGGCGGTCGTCCATCTGGCCGGTCACCTTCGGCCTTGCGTGCTGCGCCATCGAAATGATGGCCATGAGCTGCTCGCGCTACGACATCGCGCGCTTCGGCGCGGAAGTGTTTCGCGGCAGCCCGCGGCAGTCGGATCTGATGATCGTCGCCGGCCGGTTGTCGCGGAAGATGGCGCCCGCGCTGCGCCGCATCTACGACCAGATGCCCGAACCGAAATGGGTGATTTCGATGGGCGCCTGTGCGTCGATCGGCGGCGTCTTCGACAACTACGCGCTCGTCCAGGGCGTCGACCAGATCGTGCCGGTCGACGTGTACGTGCCCGGCTGCCCGCCCCGGCCCGAGTCGCTCATCTACGGCATCGTCCAACTCCAGCGGAAGATCGCGCAGCAGAAGCTCGCGTGATGGACTCGGACGCGCTCATCGCCTCGCTGCAGCAGGCAGTGCCAGGCGCGGCGTTCGAACGCGCGCGTTCGACCGATTCGCACGCGACGATCTACGCGTCGTCTGGCGACCTGACGGCTGTCGCGCGGGCCCTGCGCGACACGCCCGACTTGTCGTTCGATTTCCTCGCCGAACTGACCGCAGCCGACCTCTGGCCGCACGAACCGCGCTTCGAGGTGGTGTACATCCTCGTGTCGCTCAGTCACAGGCAGCGGCTGCGCCTGAAAGTGCGGCTCCACGGAAACGACGCGCACGTGGCGACCGTGACCGGCGTCTGGCCGGCCGCCAACTGGCTCGAGCGCGAAGTATGGGACCTGTTCGGCATCGAGTTCGACGGCCATCCGGATCCGCGGCGCCTGCTGATGCCGGAGGACTGGGAGGGATTCCCGCTGCGGAAGGATTATCCGGTCCAGATTCGCATGACGCCGCGGTCGGCGGAACCGCTGCAGGTGACCGAAGAGGAGTTCCGGGCGAGCGTCGAACGCGATCGGCTCGTGAGACGCGAGTAATGATGTTGAATGTCCATCGTGGTGATTTGGCCGTTGATTCGGCGTGACGGCCGTGATGCCCGAGATCAAAACCGAAGTCATGACCGTCAACATGGGGCCCCAGCACCCCAGCACGCACGGGGTCTTGCGGCTGGTGCTCGAGCTCGACGGCGAAACCGTGCTGTCCGCCGCCCCCACCATCGGATACCTCCATACCGGCATCGAGAAAACCGCGGAGCAGAAGAAGTGGCAGCAGGTCATCCCGCTCGTCGAGCGGATGGACTATCTGAGCGCGCAGTCGAACTCGATGGCGTTCTGCCTGTCCGTCGAAACGCTTCTCGCCATCGAGATCCCTCAGCGCGTGCGGTGGATTCGCGTCCTTCTCGCGGAGCTGCAGCGCATCAACAGCCATCTGGTCTGGCTGGGCACGCACGGGATGGAAGTGGGCGCCGTGTCGGTGATGCTGTACTGCTTCCGCGAGCGCGAGCTGCTGCTCAACATCAACGAGCTGCTCGCGGGCTTCCGCATGTTTCCGAGCTACATGCGCGTCGGCGGCCTTCGTGAAGATCTGCCACGCGGCTTTCACGACGCGGTTCGTGCGTTCCTCGATCGCTTTCCGCCGAAGCTGGACGAGTACGAGGACCTGCTCACGAAAAACGAGATCTACCTGAAGCGGACACAGGGCATCGGGGTCATTTCCAAAGATGATGCCGTGGCGTACAGCCTCGTGGGCCCCATCGCGCGAGCCGCGGGCATCGACTACGACGTGCGGAAAGACTTTCCGTACCTCGGGTACGACACCTTCGACTTCTCCGTGCCGACCCAAACGGCCGGCGACGCCTATGCGCGCTATCAGGTGCGCATTGCCGAGATGCGCGAGAGCATGAAGATTTGCCGGCAGGCCCTGGAGCGAATCACACCGTCTGGCGAGTATGCGGTCGACGACCCGCGCATCACGCCGCCGCCGAAGGATCGCGTGTACACGGAGATGGAAGCGCTCATCCAGCACTTTCTGATCTACTCGCAGGGGTTTACCGTGCCCGCAGGCGAGGCGTACGTGCCGGTCGAGGGGCCGCGCGGCGAACAGGGCTTCTCCATCGTGTCCGACGGTACGAACCGTCCGTGGCGCGTGAAGTCGCGGGCGCCGTCCCTGCTCGCCTGCCAGGCGCTCGAACGGCTCATCGTCGGCGGTTTGATAGCCGACGTCATCGCCGTGATCGGATCGATCGACGTGGTCATGGGAGATGTGGACCGGTGAGCTTTCACCCGAAGATGGCGTACGACGCCACCTTTCACAAGTCGTCGCGCGAGCTCGAGGACGAGGGGCCGGCGTTCGTGTTCACGGCGGAGAACCGGGCGCGGTTCGATGCGATCGTCACGCGGTACCCGCCCGACCGCCGCCGCTCGGCCGTGTTGCCCGCGCTGTACCTGGCGCAGCACCAGCAGGGCTACATCACGGCGAACGCGATTCGACACGTCGCCGAGGTGCTCGGCATCACGCGCGCCGATGTCGAGGACGTCGTGTCGTTCTACACGATGTTCTACACGCGGCCGGTCGGCAGGTTCGTGCTCCAGGTGTGCCGCACCCTCTCGTGCGCGCTGAACGGCGCCGAGCGCGTCACCGAGGAGCTGGCGGCGACGCTCGGGATCAAACCAGGCGAAACCGATCCGAGCGGCACCTTCACCTTGCTCGAAGTCGAATGTCTCGGCGCGTGCGACCGGGCGCCGGTCGTCATGGTCAACGACGCCTGGCATGAGTGTCACAAACCCGAGGATGCGGGGAAGCTGGTCAACGACCTGCGGACGCGCGGCGAGGCCGCTCTCAGCGGGTGCCAGCACGTCGTCGAACGAACGCGTTGACACCGAAAGACAGATGCAACCACGAAGGCACGAAGACGCGAGAAGAAATTCCTTGGGCAAACGGGCTGAGCAGCGAAGCTGACAACTGAACGCTCCATGGATCCGATCCTCATCAAACATGTTCGCGAACCGAACTCCTTTACGCTCGATTTCTACCTGCAGCACGGGGGGTACGACGGCCTGAAGGCGGCGCTGGCGAAGAAGCCCGACGAGATCATCGAGCTGGTGAAAGCCTCGGGTCTTCGAGGCCGCGGCGGCGCCGGTTTCCCGACCGGCATGAAGTGGCAGTTCGTCGACAAGAAGGTCGAGCCCCGCTACATTGCGTGCAATGCCGACGAGAGCGAGCCCGGCACATTCAAAGACCATCTGTTGATGGAGCGCAATCCGCATCTGTTGATCGAGGGATGCGCGATCGGCTGTCACGCGATCGGCGCGAAAGTCGCCTACATCTACATACGCGGCGAGTTCTACCACGTGCAGGAAATCCTCGAGCGCGCGATAGACGAAGCGTATGCGCACGGGCTTCTCGGCAGAAACGTCCTCGGATCGGGCTTCGACTGCGACGTCTACGTTCATCGCGGCGCCGGTGCGTACGAAGCCGGTGAGGAGACCGCGCTCCTCGAATCGCTCGAAGGCAAGCGGGCGCAGCCGCGCAACAAACCGCCGTTTCCGGCGCTCGTCGGGCTCTACGGCAAGCCCACCGCCGTCAACAACGTCGAGACGCTGTGCAACGTCCCGCTCATTGTGACCCACGGCGCCGAATGGTATGCGTCGCTCGGCCCGGAAAAGAACGGCGGCCCCAAGCTGTACTGCGTGAGCGGGCATGTGAAGCGGCCCGGTGTCTACGAAGCCTCGATGAACATCACGCTCCGGGAACTGATCGAAGGGCACGCGGGCGGCGTTCGCGACGGGCGGACGTTGAAGGCGATCATCCCCGGTGGGTCGTCGGTGCCGATCCTGATGCCGGATCAGCTGGACATTCACGCCAGCTTCGACGCCATTCAGAAAGCCGGTTCGCTCCTCGGGTCGGCTGCGATCGTCGTGCTCGACGATACGACCTGCATGGTGTGGCTGGCTGAAAACCTGCTGCACTTCTACCGCCACGAGTCGTGCGGGAAGTGCACGCCGTGCCGCGAGGGCACCGACTGGCTGTTCAAGATCCTCCGCAAGATCGAGCGCGGGGAAGGCCAGATGCGGGACCTCGACCTGCTCCAGAGCATCTCGGGCAACATCGCCGGCAAGACGCTGTGCGCCTTCGGCGACGCCGCGGTGACGCCGGTGCTGACGACGCTGAAGCATTTTCGGCATGAATACGAGGCGCACATCACGGAAGGACGCTGTACGTTGTCGGCGGATTGGAGAGCGAGGCAACCCGTTGCGGCCCACTGAAAACACACGGAACCACGAAGTCACGAAGATCCACGAAGATCACGAATCTTTTGTACAAAGAACTCTTCGTGTGCTTCGCGTGTCTTCGTGTTTTCGTGGTTGCCTTTTGACCGTATGACACCGCTGCTCGTCGCCCAGATCGGCCTGACGCTCTTCGTCTTCTTCATGCTGCTGAACTCGGCGGCCATCATGGTGTACGTCGAGCGGAAAGTCGCTGCGTTCCTGCAGCAGCGTCTCGGGCCGTATCTGGTCGGACCCAAAGGGTTGCTCCAGCCGCTCGCGGACATCATCAAGCTGATGTTCAAAGAGGAACTGCGGCCGCGCGCGGCCGACGCGTTCCTGTTCGCGCTGGCGCCGATCATCGCCGCCACCTGCGCCTTCGCCGCGTTCGCCGTGGTGCCCTTCGGCGCGGACACGACGCTCTTCGGCGTGATCCCCGAGGGATTACGGCTGCAGGTGGCAGACGTCAACGTGGCGATCCTCGTGGTGTTCGCGATCTCGTCGATGAGCGTGTACGGGATCGTGCTCGCCGGATGGAGCTCGAACAGCAAGTACTCGCTGCTTGGCGGTTTGCGCTCGTCGGCTCAGATGATCAGCTACGAGCTGTCGTACGGCCTCGCCCTGGCCGGCGTGCTCCTCGTCGGCAATTCGCTCTCGCTCACCGACATCGTCAACAGCCAGAGCGGGACGTGGTTCGGGTTCGTGCCACGCTGGTTGATCGTCCTGCAGCCGATCGGTTTCCTGATCTACATGATTGCGGGAATCGCGGAAACCAATCGCGCGCCGTTCGATTTTCCTGAAGCGGAGCAGGAGCTCGTCGCCGGGTACCACACCGAGTACAGCAGCATGACGTTCGCCATGTTCTTCATGGCGGAATACATCAATATGGTGACCGTCTCCGCCGTCGCCACCGACCTGTACCTGGGCGGCTGGCACGGCCCGCTCCTGCCGGAATCGCTCGGCTGGATCTGGTTTCTGGTCAAGGTCGGCGCGATTCTGTTCTTCTACGTGTGGATGCGATGGACGCTGCCGCGGTACCGGTACGACCAGTTGATGCGATTTGGATGGAAGGTTCTGCTGCCGGTTGCGGTGATCAACCTGCTCGTGACGGCCGCGGGCGTGCTCTATTTCCGGCTCTGACCGATGTTGCTCTTCTACACGTTTGCGGCGATCGCGATTGTGGCATCACTGCTGGTGATCGGGCAGCGCAATCCCATCTACAGCGTCCTGCTGCTCATTGCGTCGTTCGGCGCATTGTCCGGCCTGTACGTGCTGCTCGACGCGCCGTTCGTGGCGGTGATTCAAATCATCGTCTACGCCGGTGCGATCATGGTGCTGTTTCTGTTCGTGGTGATGCTCCTGAACGCGCCGCATGAAGAGACCGACTACGACGTGCGCGTGCACCCGTTGCTGCGCGCGGCGCCGCTCCGGTTCGGCGTCGTCCTGGCGCTCGGGCTCATCGGCGAGCTTGGATGGGCGCTCACGAAGGGCCGGGAATTAGGAGCGTTTCCTGGCGGTTCGGTCAGCTCCGTTCGCTCGATTGGCCGGCTGCTCTTCACCGACTACGCGTTCCCGTTCGAGGTGACCTCGGTGCTCATACTGGTCGCGATGGTCGGCGCCGTCGTCCTCGCCCGCCGGGAGCCGCGCTGATGCCGTCGTTGAATCAGTACCTCCTGCTGTCGGCGATTCTGTTCTCGATTGGGACCGCCGGCGTCTTCATCCGGCGCAACCTCATCACGATTCTGCTGTCGATTGAGATCATGCTGAACGCCGTGAATCTGACGTTCGTGGCCTTCGGGCGCGCGCTCGGATCCGCCGACGGGCAGATCATCGTGTTCTTCGTCATGACCGTGGCCGCCGCCGAGGCCGCCGTCGGCCTCGCGATTGTCATCAGCCTGTTCCGCCATCGCGAGTCGCTGAACCCGGACACGTTTACGGCACTGAAGTGGTGACGGAGAACGCAGAGATGACGGAGCGCACGGAGAGGGTCAGCCACAGGGACACTGAGACACCGAGAAAACCTAATCTCTGTGTTTTTGTGTCTCCGTGGCTGTTGTTCTCCGTGGTCTCACGTTTCTCAGTGGCCTTCTGGGATCATCGATGCTGCTGCTGATTCCGCTCCTGCCGTTTCTCGGCTTCCTGCTGAACGCCAGCCTCGGCCGGCGCATCAGCAAGCGTGCGGCTGGCACCGTGGCGTGCGCCACGTTGTTCGGGTCGTTTCTCGTATCGGCGACCGCGCTCGGCCGACTGCTCGCGCTGCCTCACGACTCCGCCGCAATCGTAAGCGACGTGTTCACCTGGATCGCATCGGGCAACCTCAGCGTCGGCTTCACGCTGCGCCTCGATCCGTTGTCGGCCGTGATGATCCTCGTGGTCACCGGCATCGGCTTCCTGATCCACCTGTATTCGACCGCGTACATGCACGGCGAGAGCGACTCGGAGTACGCGCGGTACTTCTCATATCTGAACCTGTTTGCCGCGTTCATGCTCGTCCTCGTGCTCGGCGCCAACTTCCTCGTGATGTTCGTCGGGTGGGAAGGCGTTGGCCTCTGCTCGTACCTCCTCATCGGGTTCTGGTATCAGAAGAAGTCTGCCTCCGACGCCGGCAAGAAGGCATTCATCGTCAATCGCATCGGCGATTTCGGGTTCATCCTCGGGGTGCTCCTGGTATTCGTCCGCTTCGGCACGCTCGACTTCCAGGAGGTCGCGCGCGCGGCCGCGACGGTCGGCGCCGAGACGTCGTTCGGGACGGCCTCCATCATCACGCTGCTCCTGTTCATCGGCGCGACGGGCAAGTCGGCGCAGATTCCCCTGCACATCTGGCTCCCCGACGCGATGGAAGGCCCCACCCCCGTCTCCGCGCTGATTCATGCGGCGACGATGGTGACGGCGGGGGTGTACATGATTGGACGGAACGCCGTGCTCTTCAGCCACGCGCCGCAGACGCTCGCGATCGTGGCCGGCATCGGCACGGCCACGGCGCTGATGGCCGGCACGATCGGTCTCGTACAGAACGACATCAAACGCGTCCTGGCCTATTCGACGGTCTCGCAGCTTGGATACATGTTTCTCGCCATGGGCGTCGGGGCGTTCGGCGCCGGCATTTTTCATCTCTATACACATGCGTTCTTCAAGGCGCTTCTGTTCCTCGGATCGGGTGCCGTCATCCATGCGCTCGCGGGCGAACAAGACCTCCGCCGGATGGGCGGCCTGAAGCGCCAGCTGCCAATCACCTACTGGACCTTCGTCGTCGGCGCGCTCGCGATTGCGGGCGTTCCCGGACTCGCGGGGTTCTTCAGCAAGGACGAGATTCTATTCCGCGCGTATGCAGGGGGTCACACCGTGCTCTGGAGCGTCGGGCTGATCACGTCGCTGCTGACCGCTGTGTACATGTTCCGCCTCGTGTTTCTCGCGTTCCACGGAGAACGCGCAGCACCGAGCACCGAGCACCGAGCACTAAGCACCGAGCACCATGCCTTGCACGATGCTCCGCCCGCGATGGCGATCGCGCTGATCGTGCTGGCCATCGGATCGGCGTTGGCGGGTTACGCGAGCCTGGGAGGACGCTTCGAGCGCTTCCTCGAACCGAGCTTCGGGCCGCAGACCATCGAAGGAGCTGGCGCGGAAGGGCTCGAAACCACGCTGATGGCTGTGTCCTCCGCCGTGGCGTTCGCCGGCATCGGAATCGCGGTCTTCTTCTTCCTCAAGAACCGGCGCGCGGCGGACGCCGCCGCGGAGCGGTTCCGCGTCCTGCACCGCGTGCTGCTGAACAAGTACTACGTCGACGAGATCTACGACGCGACGATCGTACAGCCCATGCACATCGTGTCCGAGGAAGGGCTCTGGAAGCGCGCGGATGCGCGCCTCATCGACGGGGCGGTGAATGGTGCCGGCGACACGATCCGCGGGATGAGCGAGGTCCTGCGCAGGCTGCAGACCGGATCGGTCCGGACGTACGCGGCGTCGCTGTTTGCAGGCGTTGTGCTGATTCTGGGGTACTACTTGTGGCGATGAAAACGGCTTACCGCAAAGGACACAAAGGGCACCAAGGTAAAGCACCGTGTTGTTATGCAGGTTCGAACCTTTGTGTCCTTCGTGTCCTTTGTGGTGATTAGAAGCTGATGTCTTTCCCGATCCTCACCTCGCTGATCGCGCTGCCGATCGCCGGCGCCATCGTGCTGCTCCTGGTGCGTCCGGGTGACGATGAGCAGAGCGCGCCGCTGGTTCGGTACGTCGCGCTCATCGTGTCCGTCCTCGTGTTTGCCGAGACGCTCCTGCTGTGGGCGCGTTTCAACCCGGCGTCGGCCGACTTCCAGTTCGTCGAGCGTCACGCGTGGATCCCTGCGTTCGGCATCACGTATTTCATCGGTGTCGACGGCATCAGCCTCCTGCTGCTGGTGCTGACCGCATTTCTGACGCCTGTGGCGCTGCTCAGCTCGTGGGCGTCGGTGCACGAGAAAACCAGGGCGTTCTGCATCTTCGTCCTCCTGCTCGAGAGCGCGATGATGGGCGTATTCGTCTCGCTCGATCTCTTTCTGTTCTATGTGTTCTGGGATGCGATGCTCGTGCCGATGTACTTCCTGATCGGCGTCTGGGGCTACGAGCGCCGCGTGTACGCGGCGGTGAAATTCATCCTGTACACGATGGCGGGCAGCGTGCTGATGCTCCTGGCCATCCTCGGGCTGGCATACCTTCACAGTTCGACGGTGGGAAGCTACAGCTTCGACCTGCTGCAGCTGTACGACCTGGAGGTGCCGCCGCATCTGCAGTTCTGGTTCTTCCTGGCCTTTGGCGTGGCATTCGCGATCAAAGTGCCGCTGTTTCCCTTTCACACCTGGCTGCCCGACGCGCACGTCGAGGCGCCGACTGCGGGGTCCGTGATCCTGGCTGGCGTGCTGTTGAAGATGGGCACCTACGGGCTCGTCCGCTTTGCATTCCCGCTGTTTCCGCTCGCCGCATCGTTCTTTGCCCCCTACATCGCCGTGTTGGCGGTGGTCGGCATCATCTATGGCGCGCTCGTCGCGATGGTGCAGCCCGACATGAAAAAGCTGGTGGCGTACTCGAGCGTCAGCCATCTCGGCTTCGTGGTTCTCGGCATCTGCGCGATGAACACGCAAGGCGTGCAGGGCGCCGTCTACCAGATGCTCAACCACGGCGTCAGCACCGGCGGTCTGTTTCTCATCGTCGGCATGCTGTCGGACCGTCGCCACACGCGCCTCATCTCGGAGTACGGCGGCTTGAAGCAAGTGGCGCCGCATCTGGTCGCCGTCTTCCTGATCGTGACGCTGTCGTCCATCGGCTTGCCGGGGCTCAACGGATTCGTCGGCGAATTCCTGATTCTGCTCGGCGCATTCCGCGTCGATCCGAGGATGGCGGCGTTCGCCGCGACCGGCGTGATCCTGTCGGCCACCTACATGCTGTGGATGTTCCAGCGCGTGAATTACGGGCCGGTGACCAACGAAAAGAACGCATCGCTTCCGGACCTGCAGCCGCGCGAATGGCTGGTCATCGCGCCGATCGTCGTGCTGACCGTGCTGATGGGTGTGCTGCCGAATCTGTTCCTGCGGCCCATCGAACCGTCGGTTGAACGCCTCCTGAACCAGTACAACCGCGGCGCGCGCACTGAAATACGGGCGGGATTAGGGATTAGGGATTTGGGATTCGTCGAACAGAACGTACGAACTCGGAACCGCGAACCCGGAACCGGCAACCCCGAACCCCGATGATGTCGTCCCTGAACGCGATCGTTCCGATGGCGTGCGTGACCGCCGCTGCGCTGGCGGCCATGATGGCCGAGGCGTTTCGCGATCCCGGCGAGCGCATGCCGATTGGACCGCTGGGGGCGATCGGCCTCGTCGGCGCGGCCGTCGCGTCGGCCGTGCTCTGGAACCACAACACGTCGAGCTTCGGCGTCGTGGTCGCCGACAACTTCGGTCTGTTCGTGACGTTCGTGCTGATCGTCGTTGGTCTCCTGTCGATCGCGATATCGGAGCCGACCATCGATCGCGAGCGCCTGCCACGCGGCGAGTACTACGCGCTGATGCTGTTCGCGATCGCGGGCATGATGCTCATGGCGACGGCGTCGGACCTGCTGGTCATCTTCCTGGCGCTCGAAGTGTTGTCGCTCGCCGTGTACGTGCTCACCGGAATCCGGCGGGATTCGGCCCGTGGAGCGGAAGCGTCGTTCAAATACTTCCTGCTCGGCGGTTTTTCGAGCGCGTTCTTCCTGTACGGTATTGCGTTCACCTACGGCCTGACCGGCAGCACGCGGCTCGATCGCGTCGGCAGCTTGATCGCCTCGCAGGCTATGGCGCCGACGCCGATGCAACTGCTGGCCGTCGGCCTGCTGCTCGTCGGCTTCGCGTTCAAGGTGTCCGCCGTGCCGTTCCACATGTGGACGCCGGATGCGTACGAAGGCGCGCCGCCGGCGGTCACCGGATTCATGTCGACCGGCGTCAAGGCCGCGGCGTTCGCCGCTTTCACGCGCGTGTTTCTCTCGGCGTTCGAACCGCTGCTCGCCGACTGGAGGCCGGTGGTGTGGGCCGTCGCGGCGGCCACGATGATTGTCGGCGCCGTCGTCGGCGTGGCGCAGGCGAACGTCAAGCGGATGCTGGCCTATTCGAGCGTCGCGCACGGAGGCTACCTGCTCGTTGCGCTGCTCGCCGCGAACGACGTCGGCAAGGGCGCCGTACTCTTCTACCTGCTGACGTACGCGATCACGAACATCGGCGCGTTCGGCGTCGTTGCGGTGCTCGACAGCGCGGAGCGGCCCAACGATCAAGTGCAGGACTACGCGGGCCTTGCGAACGGCCATCCCGTACTCGCCGCGCTGATGACGATCTTCCTGTTGTCGCTCGGCGGCTTTCCGCCCATGGCGGGCTTCATCGCGAAATGGTACGTGTTCAGCGCCGCGGTGAAGGCGGGCTACACGTGGCTCGCCATCATCGGCGTGCTGACGAGCGTCGTCTCCGTCTTTTTCTACTTGCGCATCGTGGTCATGATGTACATGACGAAGACCGACTCACCGGCACGGTTGCCCACGGTGCCGAGGATGGCGGGCCTCGCGCTCGTCGTGTCGGCGCTGCTCATCTTCTACCTCGGCATTCTGCCGACGCGCGTGCTCGACTGGGCCGCGGCTTCGATTTCGACCATCTTCTAATCGGGACGATCTGCTAGCATTCGAAACGCCACGCCACGGCGATCGACGGGTTTGGGCGCACACCTCCGGCATTGGCCTCTCGCTCTCATGATCGCCGTCGCCTCGACGGCGCGCGGCACCGCCGTGCCGCTCCAGCAATCCGACATGGACCACCGGCTGGTGCGGGTCGGCCAGTGGCTCAAGGCGGTCATGCACCACGAGCCCGGGACGGCGGACGAGGCGGCAGCACTCGTCGGATCCTGGTCGAACGCAGAGATGCGGGCGCTGTGGACCGACTCCAACGTTGTCGTCCAGATGATGCGCAATCCCCGGGTCTTGACGTTCAGCATGCGTTCGGAAGGGCAGCGTGCGCAGCCGATTCGTTACACGCGCGAGCACCTTCGCCGGCTGAAGGCGCTCGGGTGCGCAGCCGCCGGTATGGTTGGCGAACTGATTTGCGCCGATGTCGCCGGTCAGCTCGACGCCGATCTCGTGCGACTCGGGGTCCTGTCCAGGGCCGCGAATTTTCATGGCGACGAGGACAACTACATCCTGCGGCGCGGAGCGCTGCTGCACGCTGATATCGCGATGTTGATTGTCCCCTCGGCCGAGCCTGTCGGTTCCGGGGCCGTCGTTGGTCCGCGGCGCGTCCGGATGCAAATTTTCGACGGGCGCGAGATCGATCTCGGCCAGGTTGCCGTGCACTGGGAGATCGCACGGATGCTGCTCGATTACGTGAGGCCGACGGGCGGTCCGAAACCCGCGCCCGCGCAGGATGAGATGGTCCGCACGTGGTACTACGCCACGACGCTCTGGATGCAAAACCGCGAGAATCACGACACGATGCACGTCGATCGCGCGCGTGAGATCTTCCCGACGGATGCCGACATCCTGTTCCTGAGCGGCTGCCAGCACGAAACCTACGCCGCGCCACCCATCCAGAGCGTGCTCCGGTCGGCGGTCGTGCCCACTGGAGTGGTATTCGACGTGGGATCGGAGAAGAGAGAGTTGCGTCAGGCGGAAGATTTCTTCCGCCGCTCGGTGGCGGCAAATCCTTCGATGGCGGAGGCCCGCCTGCGGCTCGGTCGCGTGTTGTTTCTCCTCGCTCGGTACTCGGAGGCCGCGTCTGAGCTGCGCGAGGCCCTGGCCGCGACCGACGAGCTGCTGCTGCGGTATTACGGCAAGCTGTTTCTCGGCGCTGCCGAAGAGGCCCAGGGACATTTCGACGACGCGCACGGCGCGTACTCCGACGCGGAAATGCTGTACCCGGCCGCCCAGTCGCCTCGAATTGCGCTGAGTGCCCTCGCGCGCCGTCGAGGCGATCGTGCCACAGCGCTGCGCGAGCTGCAGGGCCTGTTCGAGCTGTCTCCAAGCGAGCCCGAACGCGACGACCCGTGGTGGTCGTACCACGTCGCGCAGGCCAGAAACGTCGACGATGTGCTCGAGGAGCTCTGGAAACCGTTTCGGAAGAACACTGAGTGAGCGGAGGACAGGGAGTGAATAGCCACGGAGACGCAGAGACACGGAGAATTGCTTTTCTCTGTGTCTCCGTGTCTCTGTGGCTGATCCTCTTTGTGTCCTCGGCCATCTCCGTAGCCTCATCACATCAGACCGCAACGTTCACATCGAAAGTCGAAGCCGTGCGCGTGGATGTCCTGGTCACCGACCGGGGACAACCGGTCCTCGGGTTGAAGCCCGCCGACTTCGAGATTCTTGACAACGGCGTGGCGCAGCAGGTTGATCTCGTCAGCTACGAGCAGATTCCGCTGAACGTCATCCTCGCGCTCGACATGAGCGACAGCGTGGCAGGGGCGCGGCTCGATCACTTGCGCGGGGCCGGCACGGCGCTGCTTTCGGGCCTGCAAAAGGCGGATCAGGCGGCGCTCGTCACCTTCAGCCATCTCGTGGTGCTCGGGTCCGGACTCACGACCGATCTGTCTCCCGTGCGTCAGGCGCTCGACGATGCGGGCGGGACCGGCAACACGGCATTGGTCGACGGGACCTACGCGGGCATCATGATCGGCGAATCCGATGTCGGGCGCGCGCTGCTGATCGTGTTCAGCGATGGACTCGACACCGCGAGCTGGTTGACGGCGGACGCCGTGCTCGACGCCGCCAAGCGGTCCGACGTGGTGGTCTACGCGGTATCGGCTGGCCGCTCGAAATCGGAGTTCCTGAGCGACCTCACGTCGTTTACGGGCGGTCGCCTGTACGAGGTGGAGAAGAGCGCCAACCTGAGCGCGATCTTCCTTGGCGTCCTCGACGAATTCCGGCACCGGTACCTGGTGAGCTATACGCCGCGCGGCGTCACGAAAGACGGGTGGCATCGCCTCGACGTGCGCGTCAGGCGGAAGGGCGCCGTCAAGGCCCGCCCAGGATACCTCGCTGGCTCATAAGGCCTGCCGTCCGTCCGTGTGCAGCTGCCGCTTGACACGGGCCGTGTGAAACCTACAATGTAGGCAAAGGGCACGGCAGTGGCCGGCCGCTCTGGAGGCGCGCATGACGACCGATCAGATGAACATCAGGCCCCCGCGCTGGGCTGAAACGATGTTGCGGTTGGCGCTGAGGGACCACGACCGTGAAACGGTCTCGGGCGATCTGCTCGAGGAGTACCGCGAATCCGTTCGTCCGTCGCGGGGCGCTGCCGCGGCCGACATGTGGTACATCCGGCAGGTCGCGGGATTTCTGTGGCGCGCGACGTGGGCGTGGGCGCTGCTCTTCAGCGGAGCCTTTGTTGCCCGTCAGGCCTACGATATGTTCGTGCCGACCAACGATTTCGTGTTGCGCTCGGAGGTGACGACGTACACGGCCGTTGCGATTCTCGTGCTGGTGGCGTTCTGGGCGTCGTGGCGATCGGCGTCGTTCGTCGCAGGCGTCGTCAGTACCGTGCTGATGACCCAACTGGCTGCCGTGTTCAGCGTCGCCGGAGCGAGCATGCTGCTTGCGATCCGGCACGATCCGGACACGATGAGCGCGATCGCGGGGAGTGGTGGAACCGAAGAGATGTACGTCCTGCCGTTCATGGCAATCGTTCCCGCAATCATCGTCGGTACGGTCGGCGCAGCGGCGGGGATTCTGAGTCGAGGAATCCTCGGCGCATCGGCCCATCGGGCACGCTGAGCGTGTCAATGCCCGCGGTGTGTCGGCCGCGCGTCCGGCGGTTATCTAAAGCAGTTTTCGTTTTCGTATAGCAGCCTGTCCTTCGTCCGTGGGCCGTGGTTCTTGGTCCGTCCTGCATCCGTTGGCCTCGTCCTGATGCCGCGTCGCGGACCTGGGACCGTGGACCTGGGGACGGACCGAGGGACCAAGGAGCTAGCGCGCGCCACGCGCATCGCGCCAGATGATCCACTCGTTTTTTCGTGCGACAAAGAAATCAACACATTTCCCGTCGCCGCCCCCGTTCAAGCCGCCGTCCGGATGACACATCACGGAGCCGTCTGCGCGATACAGGACGCTCATGATGTCGCAGCAGCGCTGAGGCAGGAAATAGACGCTCTGATCTTTGTAGTCATAGCGGGCGATGAACGCTGGCGGGTTGGCGACTGGTTGCGCTTCGAGCTCGTGTATCAGCGCCGCCAGCCACGCCGGCATCGAGCTGGCGGAGTCGGGTGCGACAGCATTATGACCGCACGCCACGGATATCAGGAACGTGAGGAGGACGAGCTGCCTTCGCAGCACGGTCATGACTTCACCTGCGCGGGCACTGGCTCCACTTAGAATAGCCAATCCTCCACTGCGCGTCCATGAGCGCCGCCTTTGCGTCTCTCATGGTGATAGAACAAAGCCGGCCTATGCGTTGATCGTCGTGTCATTCAAGCGCGAAGACGAACAGCGAGTGGCCGCCCGCGATCGCGACGTGCTGTTTGCCGTTCGCGAGAAACGACATCGGCCCCGATCGAATCGCTCCGCCGGTCTGGAACTGCCAGAGCGGCCTGCCCGTCGCTGCGTCGAGGGCGAAGAAGTTGCCTTCGTTCGAGCCGCCGAACACGAGGCCGCCGGCCGTGGCCATGACGCCGGCCCATGGCGGCGACGGCAGCGTGAAATCCCACTCCGGTTTACCGGTTCGCACGTCGATTGCCCGCACCGCGCCCCACGATTCCTCGTCGAGCCGCTTCTCGCTGCCGCCGGTGTAGTACGTGCCAGGCCGGTACTCGACGCCGCTCTTGAAATAGATCGAACCCATCTCGCGAACGGGCACGTAGAGCATGTTCGTCAGCGGGCTGAACGACGGGCTCGACCAGTTGGTCGATCCCTGGAGGCTGGGGTAGACGAGCGTGCCTTTCTCGGACGGCTCCATGCCGGGAATCAGAATCGGTCGGCCGCGCTCGTCGAGACCCTTCGCCCACGTCTGCTTGGCGTACGGCGCGCCGAAGAGGAACTCGCCCGTCTTTCGATCGAGCGCGTAGAAGAAGCCGTTGCGGTTCGCCATCACCACCAGCGCCCGCGATCGCCCGCCGACGTCCGCGTTCACGAGCACCGGAATCTGGTTGGCGTCCCAATCGTGCACGTCGTGCGGCGTGAACTGAAAATACCAGCGCAGCTTGCCGGTCTCGACGTCGAGCGCGACGAGTGACGAGGTGTGGAGGTTGTCGCCTTTGCGCGAATCGCCGTTCCAGTCGGGCCCCGGATTGCCCGTGCCCCAGTAGAGCAGCTGCAGTTCCGGATCGTACGAACCGGTCAGCCAGGTCGCGCCGCCGCCGTGCACCCAGCTGTCTGCGGACCACGTGTCGCTGCCGGGCTCGCCCGGCGATGGCACCGTCCAGAAGCGCCACAGCTGTTTTCCCGTTTTCGCGTCGTACGCGTCGAGGAAGCCGCGGATGCCCGCTTCGCCGCCGCTGATGCCGACGATGATCTTGCCGTCGACGGCGAGTGGCGCCGCGGTGATGGCGTGTCCCGATGGATTTTCACCCACCTGCACGCTCCAGCGCTCGATGCCGGCCTTCGCGTCGAGCGCGACCAGGTACCCGTCGAGCGTGCCAACGTAGACCGTGTTGTCGACGATTGCCACGCCACGGTTCACGCGCGGGAAGCCGAGGTTCAACACGCTCGGCGCAATCGGGCGGCTCCATTCCCACAGCGGCTTGCCGCTCTTGAGATCGATCGCGGCAACCTGCGTCGGGCCCGATGTCGCGTACATCACGCCGTTCACGACGAGCGGCGTCGTTTCGAGCGAGCCGGTGCCCGGCGGCTGGTACACCCATACGGCGCGAAGCTTCTTCACATTGTCCGGCGTGATCTGCTTCAGGGGCGAGAAGCGATCGGAGGAATACGACCCCGAGTACATCAGCCAGTCGCCGTCCTGCGCGAGCAAGGGCACGATGGCGAACAGCAACACGACAGTCGCCGCGCAAACCGCCACCCACCTTCGCGCTTCGCGCTTGCGCCTTCGCGTCCAGCGCTTCGGCGGACAAGTCGGCGGGCAAGTCTGACCCACCTGACCCACCTGACCCACCTGACCGGCATGACTCACCCGACCTACTGGACCGCGCGTCATTTCGCACCTCTGAGGCTCGAGAGGTACGCCACCAGATCGTCGAGCTCCGTCGCGGAGAATCGCGACGCGTACGACGGCATCAGCGTTCCCGTGGGTTCGCGTTCGATGGTTGAGAGATCGGATTTCTCCAGCACGTGAACGGCGCCGCCTGCATCGCGCAGATGGATCCAGAACACGTCTTCGTTGATGCGGACACCGCGAATCTCGACGCCGGCGTTGGTCACCGTGCGGACCACCAGATACCCGCTCGGATGCGCCGCCTGCGGGGTCACGATCGACTCGCGCAGATGCGTCGGCCCCCTCAGGGCGCCGACGCTCGTGAGCTCCGGTCCCTGTGTCCCGCCGCGCCCGCCGATCACGTGGCACGATCCGCAACCCGCCGACTCGAACAACGTGGCGCCCCGCCGCGCATCGCCAGGGACGGGCCGCGCCGGTGTGCGGCCCAGCAATCGCACGTACGCCGCCGTCTGCCACGCCGTGCGATCGGTCAGCGCGATGGCGAAGGGCGGCATCTCTGTGCCAGGAATGCCATTCCTGACGATGGTGACGAGCTCGGCGTCGGTGGCGGCGTGACGCAGCGTCGCGCGACGCAGGTCCGGTCCCGTGCCGCCGGTTCCGCCGCTGCCATGGCACCAGGCGCATTGCGACTCGAAGATGCGCTGACCCGCGGCGAGGTCGGCCGCGCCGGCTGTGTTGAGTCGAGGGACCTGTGCCGACCTGCTCGGCGCGACCATCAGCATCCACGCGAGGCACACGCCGCCGATTTGAAGCAGCCGTTCCATGGCGCGGATTATATGGCCGGCCGCCGGCGTCGACCTACCGTTTGCGAAAGTAGACACCGACTGTGTCGCCACGCGCGCCTGCCGCAAGCGCCGCGCTCACGGCCACGGCCATCGGAAGCAGCAGCACTCCGAACAGCGCGTGCACCGGCAGCGGAACGCGGCCCTTGTCGGCGTTGGGCTCCGAAGACACGCTCACTGCACGAAACAGTGTGCTGTCGCCGCCGAGCGTGTGGTTCAGCCATGTTTGTGTGAGCGTTACCGGGCTGTACTCCAGCGACCAGTGTGTCTCGCGCGCGCGCTCGAGGCCCACGCGTCGCGCGAAAGCCACCAGTGTTGCCGGTGTGAAATGCGAGACGTGGTGTTCGATGTCGTACGCGAGCCAGTCGGCGCCGAAGGTCCGGGCCGCCCAGCCGCCTGCGTTCGGCACCTCGATGTAGACCAGCCCGCCCGGTGTCACGATGCGCGAGACTTCGGCGAGTGTCTCGAGCGGCCGCGAGACGTGTTCGAGCACGTGCCAGAGCGTCACGCAGTCGAACGCGTCCGCGGGATACCGTGCCTCTGCGAGCTCGCCGACAAAGATGCGGTCGGCTCCGATCAGGTCGATGGCGGCCCGAGCCGCCGGCGCGGACAGCTGCGTGCCATGCACGTCGGCGCCCATCGACTTCAACGTGTGGAGCGTGTAGCCGCGGCCGCAGCCGACGTCGAGCACGCGTTTGCCGGTGACGCCGCCGAGCATCCGCGCGATCACGCGCGCGCGACGCCGCCGAAACCACCGCATCGCCAGCTCGCCGATGGGCACCGTGAAACGCGCGGCTCGCTCGTCCGAGTAGTACGTGTCGTACCGCCGGCGCCGCGTCTCGTCGTCCAGCGGTGGCGATGTGCTGAGGAGACCGCAGCGGCCGCATGCCACGACACTGCGCGAGCCGAATTCGACGGCAGGGGTGCCCGACGTGAAGTTGCAGGCCGGGCAGGAAAACGTCATGGCGCGGCGAGCGTTCCGCCGTCGGCGCGAAACAGCGGATCGCGCCGAAGACCGCTGCGCGCCGCGAGGTACCGCGCGGTCGTCACAAGACATGCCATGCCGTACTGCGTGCTGCGCCACGCGTCGATCGACGAGGCTTCGGTGAAGTACCGCGCCGGGCACGTGATCTCGGCGATCTCGTACCCGAAATAGATCAGCTGCAGCAGCATCTGATTGTCGAACACGAAGTCGTTCGAGTTTTCCTCGAGCGGAAGCTTCAACAGCACTTCGCGCGAGAACGCCCGATAGCCGCTGTGATACTCGGTGAGCTTCTGCGCCACGCAAAGGTTCTGCGCCAGCGTGAGGGCGCGGTTCGCGATGTACTTGTAGAGCGGCATGCCGCCCGCCAGGGCTCCGCGGCCGAGGACCCGTGAGCCGAGCACTGCGTGATACAGCCCCGACGCGATCATCGCCGCCATCGCCGTAATCAACTTCGGCGTGTACTGATAATCCGGGTGCACCATCACGATGATGTCCGCGCCCAGGCGCAGCGCTTCCCGATAACACGTCTTCTGGTTCGCGCCATATCCCGCGTTGCGCGCGTGCACGATGCAGCGCAGATCCAGCTCGCGTGCCACCGCCACAGTCTCGTCCGGGCTCGCGTCGTCGACCACGATGACATCGTCGACGACGTCCATCGGGATCTCGGCGTAGGTGGAGCGGAGCGTACCGGCCGCTTTGTACGCCGGCATGACGACCACCACCTTCTTACCCTGCAGCATGGATCGGCGCGCGTGTTACGGGCTCCTGTCGGACCTGCCACAACGATACGACCAGCAGCACGAGTCCGACGAAGGGGAATCCGTAATACTGATACGCCTCGGACGGCGTCAAGTGCGAGTACCCAGTCCAGCGATTGATGGCGGTGACGAACACCAGCCGGTTGATGACCTGTCGCGGCAGCAGGTTCGCGATCAGCAGGACGGCGCCGGCAAATGGCAGCCATTGGCGGATCGTCCAGCGGGGCCGATCGCCGATCAGGCGAACGGTCAGGTAACTGAAAGCGGGCAGGGTCAACGTGCAGTATTCGAACGCGGTTTGCGGCGAGAGCAGCAGCATCATCGCCGCGACGAGCGACCAGCCCCAGATCGTTCGATTGATCGTTGAACCGCGCTCGCGCAGCAATGCCCACACGAGAAACAGCAACGCGACCGCCTGCGCGGCCCAGCCGACGTAGCGCACTTTCGGCAGCTGCTGTTTCGTCAGGATCACGGTGTAGCGGGCCTGGCCGGCGCCGGTGCGCGGCAAGTAGGACGGGTCGAACAGGCTCTCGTCCAGGTGGCCCGTGGTGGTCGTTTCGAGATAGCCGAACTGCTTCGCGATCATCCCCTTGAGTGAAATGTTCTCGTGCCACCCGAGCGCGAACGAGTTGCCGAACGCACTGCCCGCCACGTGCGGCAGATAGCCAAGTCCCATTTGCCGTCCGTACATCGCGTGGCTGCCGAGCAGTATCGCCAGGAGGGCCGCACAGGTGTACGCGAACGCGCGTCGATCGCGAAGAAGGAAATAGAACAGAAAGGCGAACGGCAGCAGCTTGATCAGCCCGGCTGCAGCCACCGCGAATCCTGCCGCCAGGCGGCGCGCGCGCGTGTGCGCATACAACGCGGCGGAGATCAGGAGCAGCTCCCAGGTTTCGACGTTCTTGACCGCGAGAATCGTGTAGAGCGGAGCAAAATTCAGCCACAGCACGGCGAGCGCCGCCAGCGAGGCCAGCTGTGCGCGATGCGGAACCGTCGGCTCCAGCGTCAGCCATATGAAGACGAAGCTGCCCGCCAGACAGATCAACTGCAACGCGTACAACCAGCGCGACAGGCTCACCGTGTCGCCGCCCGTCAGCTTCAGCAGCGGGTGCATGACGAACATGAACACCGGGCCGTACTGGCGCGGGTTGTTGCTTGTGATCTCGCCGCCGTCCCGCAGGTACGTCTGGAGCGGAGGAATCTCCTCTTCGATCTGTCCGATGTTCGGACGATCGAGCGGCATCCGGATACCCGAGACGGCGAAATGGACTGCCGAATAGAGCAGGGCCAGGACAGCGACGCCGTGCACGAGGCGCGACGTGGAATGGGACGCGATCATCGACAGCGGTGGCGGGGTACGCGCGACTGCGACCGACTCATATGCGTATGCCCGACAGGTGGATGTCCTGGTCCGGCAGCACCGTTCGCAGATCGAGCACCACACGATCGCGTTCGATTCGCGCGACAATGGGCGGCGTCAACCCGCGCAGCCGTTCTTCGAGTGCGTCGGGCGTAAGTCCGCTTTTTTCGATCGCGATCAGCCAGGTCGGCAGCTCGACGCCGGGTGCGCTGCCTCCGCCGACGGTGGACGCGCCGGCCACGAGCTCGGCGCGCCAGCCGCTCGTTGCGCCGATGGCGGCGGCCACGGCCTCGGCGCGTGTGCGAATCTCGTCGGTTGTCATGATCAGCATCCGCTGGACGGGAATCGTCGTCGCGGCGCGTCCGGCGGCATAGTCCGCGAGGGTGGCTTCGAGCGCGGCATAGGTCATTTTGTCGGCGCGCAGCGCGCGCATCAGCGGATGGTGTCGCACGCGATCGATGAGGGCCGGGCGTCCGACGATGATGCCGGCCTGCGGTCCGCCGAGCAGCTTGTCGCCGCTGAAGCAGCAGAGGTCCACACCGGCGGCGACGCTGTCGTTGACGGCCGGTTCGACGGCGCTCAACGGATCGGTCTGGGGACGGAGCGGGGACGGAGGAGGGACGGAGGTGAGATGGCCGCTGCCGAGATCTTCCGCGACGGGGACGTTGAATCGTCTGCCGGCCGCGACCAGCTCCGCGACGGCCGGACGGGCCGTGAACCCCTCGATCCGGAAATTCGACGGGTGAACGCGCAGGATCAGCGCCGTCCGCTCCGAGATGGCGGCGGTGTAATCCGCCACCCGCGTCTTGTTCGTCGTGCCCACCTCGCGCAGCGTCGCGCCAGACTGCGCCATGACATCGGGCACTCGGAATCCGCCGCCGATTTCGACCAGCTCTCCGCGCGACACGATCACCTCGCGGCCCGACGCGAGCGCCGCGAGCACGATCAAGGCCGCCGCGGCGTTGTTGTTGACGACGACGGCTGCTTCGGCGCCGGTGAGGCGGCAGAGCAGCGCTTCCGCATGGACATCGCGGCGGCCGCGCGCGCCGCGGTCGAGATCGTATTCGAGCGACGAATAGCCTCGCGCGACGTCGGCCACGCGCGCGACCGCGGATGCCGACAGCGGCGCGCGCCCGAGGTTCGTGTGAACGATCACGCCCGTTGCGTTGATCACCGACATCAGCGACGGACGAAAGGCGGCGGTCAGCATGGCCGCCGCGGCCGCCTCGATTCGCACGACGATGTCGCTTTCGGTCGGCGTCCCGCCGCCTGCGGCAATCGCCTTGCGGCTGCCGGCTGCCGCCGCGCGCAGCGCGTCGACGGTCGCCTGGGCGCCAAACTGCTCCTCGAGGACGCGGACGGCAGGACGCTGTCGCAACTCGTCGATCGAGGGAATTACTCGGTACTCAGGCATTGCTGCATGGCCTTCACACTTTCCTTCCTGCAATCCTGCAATCCCGCAATTCTGCAATACTATGTCATCCCTGCGATGAGTTCGGATGCGCCCAAATATCGTCCGCTCGAGCGCTTCTGGCCGTACGCGGAGCTGTCCGAGCAGCCGACCGACGAGGAGCTGGCGTCCCTCGATCCCGATTTGTACGAGGCGCTGTTCGGGAGCCGGCCGCGGCCCTTCTCGATCACGATCGTGTTTTCGGCGCTCGACGTTCCGGCGTTCGAGATGGCGCTCACGCTGGCGCGCGGATCCGCGGAGTTTCGTGAAACCGGCAGCGGCGCCGCGCGACGCTACCGCGCGCGCTTCTGGTCGAGCGATGCGGCGAGCCTCCGGGATCTGTTTCGCATCGTCGGTGCGTCGGACGCCACCGAAGTGCTCATCGACGACCGTCCAGTGCCGTACGCGCGCGAGCTGTGGCTCCCGCTGCTGTGGCTGCTGATTCCGCGGTGAGACGCCGTGTCCCCGCCGAGCATCGAAAAGGACTTACAGCGGCTCGAGGCGGAGCTGAAGCAGCTCGAAGCCGAGTACAACATGTTCTTTTCCGGCCGGCTGCCGAAGCCGCCCTGGGAAACGCGCGCGCGCGTCGAGTCGCTCGTCAAGCAGTACGATCGTGGCTACATTCAGAACACCGGCGACCGCTTCCGGTTCCACACGCTGCAGTCGCGGTTCGCGACGTTCATCGATCTCTGGGACCGCGGGCTGCGCGCGCGAGAGGAGGGGCGGCCGGGTCCCTTCTCGCACCGCCGGGCACCCAAGGAGCCGGAGAAAAAAGGACCCGAAGATCGAATTCTGCACGTCGCATCGTTTCAGGATCCGGTGCGCGAGATCGACAAGCTCACCGATCTGTACGAGTCGCTCGCGGAAGCGCGGCGCGAGGTGGGGGCGGATCCGGTGCCGTTTCACAAGTTTGCCGATCTCGTGAAGACACAGGTCAAGAAGCTGCGGCAGAGCGGCAGTCCCGAGGTGGCGTTTCGCGTGGCCTTGAAGGACGGGAAAGTGAGCTTTACGGCGAGAGCGTTGAAAGGTGTGACGGAGTGACGGCGGCCGAGAGCTGAGCCCCCGGCCGCCAGCCACGACGAGCGTCAGATTTTGGTGACGTTGCCGGCCTGCGGGCCTTTCGGTCCGTCAACGATCTCGAACTCCACTGCCTGACCTTCTTCGAGCGAGCGGAACCCGTCGCCCTGGATGGCCGAGTAGTGCACGAAGACGTCGCTGCCTCCGTCACGCTCGATGAATCCGTAACCCTTGGCGTTGTTGAACCACTTGACCTTGCCTGTGATGCGCATCGTTCTCTTCCTACTTGCTGTGACGCGAATTCGCGTCGTTGAACAAAATAAGGGAACAAAAAAAAAGGCCGCGTGTGTGCGGCCTTTCCCTTACGGCGCCAGGCCCGCCCGGCGTCCATACAGATACTACTGGACTTTTTGATTTATGCCAAGAGCTTTGCTGAGCGTGTCCGACAAGACCGGGATTGTCGATCTGGGACGCGGCCTCGTCGGTCGCGGCTTCGAACTGGTGTCGACCGGCGGCACCGCGCGTGTGCTCGTCGACGCCGGGCTGCCGGTGACCGGCGTCTCCGACCTCACGGGGTTTCCGGAAATGATGGACGGGCGCGTCAAGACGCTGCACCCAGCGGTGCACGGCGGCATTCTCGCGCGCCGCGATCGGCCTGACGATCTCGCCGCCCTCGAGCGCCACGGCATCGACCTCGTCGACGTTGTCGTCGTGAACCTGTATCCGTTCGCGAAAGCCGCAGCGAATCCGGACACGCCGTTCGACGCGCTCGTCGAGGAAATCGACATCGGCGGACCGTCACTGGTTCGCGCCGCCGCGAAGAACTTCCGTCACGTGCTCGTCGTGGTGGAACCGTTCGACTATGGGCGGCTGCTCGCGTCGCTGGACGAAGGCCCGGCGCTCGAGTTCCGCTACGAGCTGATGGTCAAGGCCTTCGCCCACACCGCCGAATACGATTCGACGATTGCCGCCGCCATGCTTCAGGCGCGGGTGCTCGACGGCCGCGTGGAACGGTCCACGCTGGAGACATCGCATTTCCGTCCGACGATCGAGACGGCCGACCGGCTCGATGTCCAGCTCGAAAAGGTGCGCGATCTCCGGTACGGCGAGAACCCGCACCAGATCGCCGCCTGGTATCGCCCCGCGGCGGCGCTCGGCTTCGACGGGGGCTTTGGCGCGGCGACGATTCTTCAGGGCAAGGAGCTCTCGTTCACGAACCTGCTCGACCTCGATGCGGCCGCACGCATCGCGCTCGAGTTCACCGAACCTGCCGCGGTCGTGATCAAGCACACGAATCCGTCCGGCGCGGCCACGGGCACGTCCGCCGCCGACGCCTACGCCCGCGCCCGCGACGCCGACAGCGTCGCCGCATTCGGCGGCATCGTCGGCGTGAACCGCCCCATCGACGTCGCGCTGGCCGAAGCGCTGACGTCCACGTTCATTGAAGCGGTGATTGCCCCGTCAGTGGACGAGGCGGCGCGCAGCGTGCTCGCCCGGAAAGACAAGATGCGTGTGGTGACCACGCCGGGCGGCACACGCGCCGACAGTCCGTGGCTGACGATGGAGCTCCGGTCGATTCTCGGGGCGGTGCTCTCGCAAGAGCGCGACCAGGTGTCCGAGGCGCGACAGCCGTGGACCGTCGACCACCTCCCCGGTGGTCTGCGCGTGGTGACGAAGCGGCAGCCGACGCCGGAGGAGTGGGAGGCGCTGCGATTCGCGTGGCGCATCTGCGCCCATGTGAAGTCGAACACCGTGATCTTCACCGACTCGCAGCGAACGCTCGCCATCGGCGCCGGACAAATGAGCCGCGTGGATGCGGTCAATGTTGCCGTGCTGAAGGCCGCGGCCGCGAACGTATCGCTGCAGGGATCTGTCGCCGCGTCGGACGCGTTCTTTCCGTTCCGCGACGGACTCGATGCGGTGGCCCGGGCTGGAGCCGTCGCCGTCGTGCAGCCGGGAGGGTCGGTTCGCGACGCGGAGGTGATTTCCGCGGCGGACGAACACGGCCTCACGATGGTGTTCACCGGGCGACGGCATTTCCGTCATTGATGCTGACGACCGGTTGACACGTGTCCCGGTGAGCTTCCTGACGGGGCCCGGACTCATTACAATGAGTGCCCTCTCGCCCAGCGAATCCGCACATGGTCCTGTCAGGCGGCCATCGACTCGGCGCGTACGAGATCCTCGCCCCGATCGGTTCTGGTGGCATGGGCGAGGTGTATCGCGCGCGCGACACGAGGCTCCAGCGCGATGTCGCGATCAAATTGCTGCCTGACCAATTTGCCCACGATCCCGAACGTCTCGCGCGCTTCACGCGCGAGGCGCAGACGCTCGCCGCCCTCAATCATCCGCACATCGCGCAGATCTATGGCGTCGAAGAGTCCGGATCGGTTCGCGCAATCGTCATGGAGCTCGCCGAGGGCGAAGATCTCTCGACCCGCATCGCGCGAGGTCCGGTTCCACTTGCAGAGGCGCTGCCGCTCGCACGACAGATTGCCGACGCCCTCGATGCCGCGCACGAGCACGGAATCGTCCACCGCGATCTGAAGCCGGCCAACGTGATGCTGACGGCCGATGGCGTCAAAGTGCTCGACTTCGGCCTCGCAAAGCTCGTGCCTCAGGCTGCCGCATCGGTCGGCATCCACGATTTCCGCTCGTCGACGCCGACGATGCCGGCGACTGAGATGGGGGTGGTTCTCGGTACCGCGGCGTACATGGCCCCCGAGCAGGCGCAGGGGAGAGTTGCCGACAAGCGTGCCGACATCTGGGCGTTCGGCGTGCTTTTTTTCGAGATGCTGAGCGGTCGTCGTGCGTTCGCCGGCGGGTCGACAGTAGAGATCCTGGCCTCGGTTATCAGAGACGCTCCGGACTGGACGACTCTTCCGATCGACGTTCCTCCTTCGGTGAGACGCGTGCTGGCGCGGTGCCTCGAAAGGGATCCGAAGCAACGGCTCCGCGACATCGGCGACGCGCGCGTCGAATTGGATCAGGCACACGCGAACGACGCCGAACGCCCTGCTGCGCGGGAACGGCGACGCGTTCCGTTGTGGGTGGTTGGGGCCGCCTTTGTCACCACCGTGTCGATCGGCATGGCCGTCGCAACGGCGCTGCGCTCGCGACCTGTTGCACAGCCGGGACCTCGACGCGCCGCCATCCAGGTGGGCGGTCTGGGCGACAGCCGGACGTTTGCATTCCCGGTCACCTTGTCCGCGGACGGGTCATTGCTCGTGTACATGACGAGCGGGCGCGCAGCCGGCGGTCCGCTCTACGCGCGGCCTCTCGACACATTTGCCTCTCGGCCGATCGAGGGAACGACCGGCGCGGTGAGCCCGTTCCTCTCGCCGGACGCGCGCATGGTCGGATTCGAGCGCGGAGGAGAGATCTTCAGCGTTCCGGTTGCCGGAGGTCCCGTCGTTCACGCGAAGGGATCCACGCATCTTCCGGAGGGACGCGCCGCGTGGATCCCGGACGGCCGCATCGTGTTCACGAGCCCGAATGGCGGGCTCGTGGCCATGAATGCCGACGGGTCGTCCGTGCAAACTCTGACGACACCCGCGCCTGGCGAACGCCACGTGTCGCCCCACCCGCTGCCGAACGGTCGAGCGGTCCTCTTCACGGCTGTGCCCGCCGATCCGAACGACGCACGCATCGCCGCAGTGTCGCTCGCCGACGCGGGCGTTCGAACGCTCATCGAAGGTGGCGCCGTCACCGGCCAGTACGCCGACGGGTTCATCGTCTACGCCCGGCCCGATCGCCGGTTGATGGCGGCGGCCTTCGATCCTCTGCGCGTCGAGGTTTCAGGACGTCCGTACTCGCTGCCCGATCATGTCAGCCGGTCTCGATTCGGCGTGGCGTATTTCTCGGTGGCGAAGGGCCTTCTCGTGTACTTGCCTCCGGTTGTGACGCGTCTGGTCGAGATCGATCGAAGCGTCGGAGTCGAGACGCTCCAGCCCGATGGTCTGTGGCATCATCCGCGGTACTCGCCAGACGGCACGCGCATCGTCATCGACGTGACCAGCGACGCTGGCGAGCGTGACGTTTGGATCTACGATCGCGCGGCCAAGACACTCTCGCGTGTCACGAGGATTGGTGACGCGCACGATCCCTCGTGGCTTCCTGACGGGCGCTCGATCTCGTTCTTCAGTTTCAAGTCCGGACGGTTCCCGCTGCTGATCGCTCCCGCGGACGGTGCATCGCCGCCGGAACCACTGCCGATCGGCGACGGCTTCTCCGCCATGGATCTCGTCAATCCTGGAGGATGGACTCCGGATGGTACGGCCTATGTCGGTGGCGTCAAGGATCGCGGAGCGCCCGGCGACCTGTGGCTGCTGCCGCGCAGTAAGGGAGCGCCCCTGAAGATTGTGGGTTCGCCCGCCGACGAGCTCGCGCCCGCGATCAGCGCTGACGGGAAGTGGATTGCGTACCAAAGCGATGAGACGGGAAGAGGTGAGATTTACGTGCGCGCGCTCGACGGACGCGGTGGCCGCGCACAAGTGTCGAACGCCGGCGGCAGCGGTCCCGTGTGGGATCGAAAGGGAACTGTCCTCTATTACGTGGAATCGGATGGCACCCGCACGCGGCTCATGGCAGCAGAGTTGCGCACATCGCCGATGCTGGCAACCGTTGCGCGCACCGTCCTCCTCCCCGACGTCCGCATCGAGGAAGCGGACAATCACGCGAATTACGACATCCATCCGGGCGGCGCCCGCTTCGTCATGCCCGTGTTGGAAGCGGCCATGGGGCTGCAGGCCGTGTTCGACTGGGCGGCGTCGTTCTCGTCGGAACGGGATCGTTGACAACCATGGAGGCACACCAGCCGGTAGTTCCTGGCAGCCGTTTCGGCCCCTACGAAATCCCGGCGTCGCTCGGCACCGGCGGGATGGGCAAGGTTTATCGCACCAACAACACGCGCCTTAATCGCATGGTCGCGATCAAGCCGTCACGCTTGCCAGCAGCTCGCGAGGACTCACGGTCGCCGGCCCGAACTTCCCGACGACGATGCCGGCGGCGTGCGTGGCGAGCACGGCCGCCTCGGTGAGCGTCGCGCCGGCGCCGAGTGCGAGCGCGAGCGTGGCGACGACCGTATCTCCCGCGCCCGTGACATCGGATACCTCACGCGCGACCGCAGGAATCGACGCTTCCACGTCCTTATCCGCCAACCACATCCCCTGCTCGCCACGCGTAATCACCACCGACTCGCATCGAACGCGTGACCGCACCTCGCGTGCCGCAGCGCGCGCTTGGTCATCGGTGCGAACCGGCCGGTGCGTGGCCATTTCGGCCTCGTGATGGTTCGGCGTGACGAGCGTCGCCCCGACATAGGCGTCGAGATGCGGGATCTTCGGATCGACGATCACCGGCATGGTGGCTGACGTCTTCATCGACGCCAGCGCTTCCATGAGCGAGCGGGAAATCGTGCCTTTGAGGTAGTCGGACACGAGCATCACGCTCATGGCGCGTCCGAGCGACTTCACCCGGCCGAGCAGCGCCTGTCGGACATCGCCGCGCACGTCTCCGTCCGCTTCGTAGTCGATCCGCGCCACCTGCTGATTGCGCTCGGTCACGACTCGGACCTTCTCCGTGGTCGGCCGATCGCGATCCTCGACGAGGCCGTCCCCGCGGATGCCGGCGGCGGTCAGCAGGCCGCGCAGTTTGGCCGCCGCCGCGTCGGCGCCGACGAGGCCGACGAGCGACACCCGCCCTCCGAGCGTCGCGACGTTGTGCGCCACGTTGGCGGCGCCGCCGAGGCGCAGGTGATCCGATTGAAACCGGACGATGGGGACGGGCGCTTCCGGAGAAATCCGCGAGACGCGTCCGACGATGAACCGATCGAGCATCACGTCGCCGACGACGAACACGGGCAGGCCGGCAAACCGCTCGACGAGGTCGGTCGCGCGCCGATCGTCGAGTCGTGGGGGCGTCATGGCGGTGCGGAGCGGTCTGCCGCCGCAGGAAGCGTGACGACGATCAGAAAGAGCATGAGCACTTCAGAGTCGCCGAAGTTGTACTCGAACAGGCCGGCGGTGAGCAGCGCCGTGACGCCGGCGAGACCGGCCGCCGTGAGGAACCGCTGGTGTCCCACCCGGAACCGCCCCCAGAGATCGCGGATGAGCGCCACGACGAACCAGAGCCAGATCGCGAGCGCCGGCAATCCACGCTCCGCGGCAATCTGCACCGGGTTGTTGTGCAGGTGCGGATTGACCTTGTTCACCGCATCGGGCCCGCGATACGTTGCGTACTGCGACTCGACCATGTTCGGTCCTACGCCGGTGAGCGGATGCGCAGCAATCATGCGCTGGCCGACGTGCAGCATCGCGATGCGGTCGACTCTCGTGGCGTTCGTCGGATCGAACATGGACGCGAAGCGTTGCGTGATCGTGCTGGGGGCGACGGCGAAAAAGATGGCGGCCACAATGGGAAGCACCGCGAAGAGCCGGAAATCCTTCAACGAGAAGAGCACGGCGGCCGCGGCGCAGACGCCGACGGCGGCGCTGCGAGTGGAGGTGACCGCCACGGCCACGACGAGCGCCGGCATGACGAGCGCGGCCCACGTCCGGCCGTAGTTCGCGAAGAGGACGCGCGCGACGGCGAGGCCGATCACGATCATCAGCAGCCCCGAATAGGTCATGTAATGGCCAAGCGTGCCCTGCGGCCGCTGACTGAGCTGGTCGTAGTGAAGGATGCCGTACTGGAAGATGCCGAACGCCGCGCTGACGGCGGCGCACGAGACGACCACCGTGATCAGCATCGGACCGTTTCGCCCACCGACCAGCCGATACGTAACGGGCACGAGCGCGAACAGCACCAGCTGCTTGCAGTCGATGAGGCTGGTTCGAGGATCGATCGAAAATGCGGCCGACACGAGCGTCATGGCGGCGTACGCCACGAGCGGCCAGAAGAAGCCCGGCGCCTGAAAGCGCTCGCGCCGCACGATCAACAACGCCATCCACACCACGACGGCCATCGTCAGAAGGATTTGCGCGGCGGCAATCGAGAACTGCAGCGCGCCCGCCATGGCGACGAGCGCAATCAGGCCGATGGATTCGAGGCGATCTTCGCCAGGCGCCTCAACCGCAATGGCGTCGGTCATCAATGAGACATCTTATCTTTAGACCGTCCCATCCGAGCTCGATCGCGTCAGCGCGCGGGCGGCGGCGTCCAGCACCTGCTCGGGCTGAATCCGGGTGAGGCAGCGGAAGTCGCCGGGGGCGCAGACGCGCTGGTCGCACGGCCGGCACGGCAGATCGCCCGCGTCCACGGCCTCTGCGACGCCGGCGGTGCTTCGCCACGGCGCCGATCGGACCGGCAGCGTCGGTCCGTACAAGCCGACGATCGGCACGCGTGTCGTCGCGGCGATGTGCAGCGGGCCGCTGTCGCCGCCGATGTAGAGCGACGCGCGATCGAGAAGCGCGCGCAATTCGTCCAGCGAGAACTCGCCGCACGAAAGGAGGCGAGTGCGCGTGTCGGCCGCGAGCCGCGCACGCGCCCCCTCGATCGCACGTTCGGCCGCCGTGTGCTCCGAGGGTCCCGACGTGACGATGATCCGGCGATTCGCGTCTCGGGCGGCCAGCTCGCTCAGGAGCGTGACGAAGTGCTCCATCGGCCAGCGGCGAAACGGATTCCCGGCGCTGACGTGGACGACGATGACGGCGTCGCCGTCGCGGACGCCGGCGCGCGCCAGCCGTTCGGCGACCGAGGCGGCGACCGTTGCGCCCGCAACCATCTCCACCGGGAAGGCATTCCGATCGGGCAGTGGAATGTCGAGGCCGGCGAGCAGGTCCCACTGGTTCTCGACCGAGTGTCGTGGCCGCAGCGCGCGGGGGCGCGGGACGCGGTGCGTGTACACCCAGCGCCGACCGGCGATGGTGTACCCGATTCGGAGGGGGGCGCCGCTCAGCCAGGTGAGCAGAGATGCCCGTGGGCCGCCATGAAAGTCGATCGCCAGATCGTAGCGGTCTCGCCGAAGCTGCATGCCGAGTGCGACATCGCTGAAGACGCCCCGGAGGCCGCGGGCTCGCGTGGCCACGATCACGTGGTCGAGATGCGGATTGTGGAGGACGACCGGCGCCGCCGCCGGTTCGACGAGATACGTGATGTCCGCGTGGGGAAACCGCCGCCGCAGCGCATGGATCGCCGGCGTGGTGAACACGACATCACCAATCTGACGCAGACGGACCAGCAGGATCCGCGAGAATTGGTGACCGGGTGAATTGGGAACTGGGTGAATGAGGGGCTCAGTCCTTGTCTATTGTGGCCTCATCGATGAGCATGACAGGAATGTCGTCTTTGATCGGATACACGCGCTTGCACGTCGCGCATTTCAGTGCCGTGCCGTTCTGGACGAGCGTCACCGGCGTCTTACAGTTGGGGCACGCGAGAATCTCGAGCAGCTCAGGGTCGACCGCCATGCGGGGAATATATGACACCTTCCGGCTTTTGTGGAACAATTCAAGCGTATGACATGGGCCGTGATCATCGTGGCGACCAGTTTCTCCGCGCCGGCTGCGGCCGCTCCACCTCAGGCGCCGCCCGTGTCGTCGCGCGCATCGCAGTCGGCGACAGCGTCTGACAAGTTGGCGGAGGCGTACGCGCAGTTTCTCCTCGCGCACCGTCTGGCCGAGCACGACGATGAGGCAGGAGCGATTGCGGCGTACAAGCGGGCGATGGAGCTCGATCCACAGACCGCGGACATTCCCGCGGAGCTCGCCGCTCTCTACCTGCAGCAGAACAAAATCCAGGAGGCCACCTCGACGGCCGAGCAGGCGTTGAAGCTCGCCCCCACCAACCGCGAAGCCAATCGCGTGCTCGGGCTCGTCTACGCGGCGTTGTCGGAGAACGGCCGCGAGAATCGACCGCGCGCTGGCGCAGCCGATCGGACGTCGAACGAGTACGCAACCAAGGCGATCGACCACCTCGAGCGCGCGATCGACCGGCCGGTTGGCGAGTCCGATCCGAACGTCCGCGCCACGCTGTCGCGCCTGTATCTCCGGACCCGCGCGTTCGACAAGGCGGTGCGGCTCCTGACCGACCTGGTGAACCAGGAGCCCGGCTGGCAGGATGGTCCGATGCTGCTCGTCGAAGCGTACGCGGGCGCGGGACGGACCGCGGACGCGATCGGCTGGCTCGAGCAGCATGCGGGCAACGATCCGCGGCTGCTGCCGGTGCTCGCCGATTTCTACGAACGCGATCGGCGCTGGAAGGATGCGGCGGACGCCTACGGCCGGGCGTTGCAGCGCGCGCCGCGGAACATGGATTTGAAAACGCGGTACGCGCAGTCGCTCCTGTATTCTGGCGGCCGGGACAACGCCGTGAAGGCGCGCGATGCGCTCGCCGACGTCGTAGCGGCGCGCGCGACCGATGGGCTCGCGCTGTACCTGCTGTCGCAGGCGCAGCGCCGCTCGGGCGACGCGCAAGCGGCCGAAGCGACCGCACGGCGAGTCATCGCGCAGAACGCGCACAGCCCGCGTGGATACTACGCGCTGGCCGAGGCGCTCGAAGAACGGCATCAGTACCAGGCGATCGTCGACGAGCTGGCGCCTGTCGTGGCCCAGAACCGCGGCAAGTCGGGCGACGGCGCCGTCGATGTCGGCCCGTTGCTGCCGCACTTGGGCTTTGCGTATCAGGAGCTCGGGCAGTACGACAAGGCGATCGGTGCGTTCGACGAAGCGCGACGCGGCGGTGGAGGCGGCACGCGCCGCGCTGGCCGAGCATCCCGGCGATCTGCGGCTCACGCGTCTGCAGGCGCAGGCGTTGCGCCGGAGCGGCAAAGCCGACCAGGGCATCACCCTGCTCGAGTCCGCGCTCAAGACGCACGCCGACGAGCCGTTTGCCTACATCGCGCTCGCGCAGCTGTACGCGGACGCCGATCGCGGTGCGCAGGCCGTCAAGGTTCTGCAGGATGCCCAAGCGAAGTTTCCACAGGACAACGCGATCGCATTCGAGCTGGGCACGGTCTTCGACAAGCAGAAGCAGTTCCCGGATGCCGAAGCCGCGTTCCGAGGCGTGCTCGCGCGTGAGCCCGAGAACGCGGCCGCGCTGAACTATCTCGGCTACATGCTCGCCGAGCGCGGCGAGCGGCTCGACGAGTCGGTGACATTCCTGAAGAAGGCGCTGCAGATCGAGCCGGACAATGGGTCCTATCTCGACAGCCTCGGGTGGGCGTACTACAAGTCGGAACGGCTGGATCTGGCCGAGGACAACCTGCGCCGCGCGGCCGATCAGCTCAAGACGAACTCCGTCATCCAGGAGCATTACGGCGAAGTGCTCTTCAAGCTTGGACGCTTCGACGAGGCCATTACCGCCTGGACCCGCGCGCTCGCCGGCGACGGCGACTCCATCGATCGCGCCGACATCGACCGGAAGATCCTCGCGGCGAAACAGAAGCTCCCCAAAAAGTAAGTCAATTTCGTGCTTTCGTGCTTTCGTGGCGGCATACTCGTCGTCGCTGTGCTGTCGGCCTCATGTGCCGCCCCGCTCATGAAATTGCCCGCAGGGCCCGGGACGCCGGCCTCCGACGGGGTGGATGCCCTCGCCGACGCGACGGCTGCGTGCCGGTCGGTGTCGACCATCAGCGCCGAGATTGCGGTCAGCGGATCGGTTGGCGGGCAGCGGCTGCGCGGTCGAATCGTGGCGGGCCTCGCGCCCCCCTCGTCCGCGCGGCTGGAAGCTGTGGCGCCGTTCGGTCAGCCGCTGTTCATCTTTGTCGCGCGGGAGGATGACGCGACGCTGCTGCTGCCACGCGACAATCGCGTGCTCGAGCACGGCGCGAGCGACACGGTGCTGGAAGCGGTGACCGGCGTGCCGCTGGACGCGGCGGCCCTGCGCCTGGCGTTGACCGGGTGCACGTCGTTGTCGGCAGACGCCGCGCATGCGACCGAAGTGGGTACCAACTGGCGGCTCCTGCCCGACGGTCAGACCAATGTGTACCTGCGCCGCGACGGAAAAACCGGCCGCTGGCGCGTGGCCGCAACCGTGTATCGCGCATCGCCGTCAGCCGCCGGGCGGACCGGCGGCACGCCGTGGCGAGCCGAATACGGCGACGTACAGGCGGTGGGACTGCCGCGCTCGATCCGTTTCATCAGCTCCGAACGCGATCGGTTCGATCTCCGCCTGACGCTGTCCCAGGTCGACGTCAACGTGCCGCTCGCGGCCGGCGTATTCCGCGTACAGGTGCCGCGCGATGCGGAGCCGATCACCGTCGACGAGTTGAGACGTGCGCGTCCAGGCGTTCGCGAAAATTAACCTGTCGCTACGCGTGCTCGGTACGCGGGCGGACGGGTACCACGAGCTGCGCACGATCTTCCAGTCGATCGCGCTGCACGATACCCTCACGATCCGGCGTCTGCGCGGCGGCGCACTGCGCGTGACGTGCAACGATCCGCGGGTGCCGATCGATCGCGCCAACCTCGTGTGGCGTGCGGCCGAAGCCGCGTGGAAGGCGGCCGGCCATCGCGGCGCGCCGCGGAGCGTACACATCGATCTCGCCAAGCGGATTCCACTCGAAGCCGGCCTGGGCGGCGGAAGCAGTGATGCCGCCGCGACGCTCCGGGCGCTGGCGCGCCTCTGGCGCGTCGACCCGGCACGGGTTCCCCGGATTGCGGCGGATCTTGGCGCCGATGTGCCGTACTTTCTCGAAGGTGGCACGGCGCTCGGCCTGGAGCGCGGCGACGTGGTGTATCCGCTGGTCGACTATCCGCGCGCGTGGGTTGTGCTCGTGCTGCCGCCGTTCGGCGTGAGCACGGCCAACGCGTACGCCTGGTTCGACCAGGATCGGCGGGGCCTGGCGTCGTCACGAAAAGAAGGGTCCGCTTTTTCGGGACCGCTCGCGAAAAAGGGGTACGGGCCCTTTTTCAATGATCTGGAGGCGTGCGTGGCGCGACGCCACTCCGAGATCGGCCGCATCGTCTCCGCGCTGCGCCGCGCAGGGGCATCGCACGCGGCCATGTCGGGCAGCGGCTCGGCCGTATTTGGGCTGTTTGACAGCCGCGCCGCGGCCGTTCGCGCGCGCGCGGCGCTCGCCACGCCGACGCGCGGCGCACTCGTCACGCGCACGCTGACACGCAGCGAATACCGGAGACTTGCTGCCAAGTAAGCCCATCGTATACACTTACCGTTTGCGCAGGACCTGCGGTCGTCGCCAGTCACCAGTCATCAGTCTGCAGTCGTAGTCCTCAGTCCTCGGTCCTTACAGGACGATTCTTGAGACCGGTGGTCGCCGAACGTGACTGGTTGGGACGGAGTGACTGACGCTGATTACTGCCGACTGCTGTCTCACCAAGCGTGCGTTGACCGGGTGCGATCTGTGAGAGCGAGGGGATGACGGTGGGGCGTGGCCAAGCGGTAAGGCGCGGGACTTTGGATCCCGTATTCGAAGGTTCGAATCCTTCCGCCCCAGCCAAATCGAGAGGCTGACGTGGTCATGGGTGAGACCTTCATGGCAACCGGATTCGGTGAATTGAAGCTGTTTTCGGGCAGCGCTCACCCGGATTTGGCGAGGGAGATCGCGGCGTTTCTCGGTGTGTCGGTTGGACAAGCCCGGTTGCGGCGCTTTCCGGACTCGGAGGTCTCGTTTCAGATCGACGAGAACATCCGCGGCACCGATGTGTTCGTCCTGCAGCCGACCTGCGCGCCGGTCGATCAGCACATCATGGAACTGCTGATCATGATCGACGCGTTCAAGCGGTCGTCGGCGGCGCGCATTACCGCGGTGCTGCCGTACTTCGGCTACGCGCGCCAGGATCGCAAGGACAAGCCTCGCGTGCCGATTTCGGCGAAGCTCGTGGCCAACGTGCTCAGCGCGGCCGGCACCCATCGGGTGCTGACGATGGATCTGCACAAGGCGCAGATTCAGGGGTTCTTTGACATTCCCGTGGACCATTTGTTCGCGGCGCCGGTGATCATCGAGTATCTGGCGCGGCTCGACTATCCGAAGCGGACGCTCGTCTCGCCCGACGCCGGGGGTGCTGAGCGCGCGCGCGCCTATGCGAAGCGCCTGGATGCCGAGCTCGCCATCATCGACAAGCGGCGCAGCGACGATGGCACGGCGGAAGTGATGAACGTGATCGGCGACGTCGAGGGGCGTACCTGCATTCTGCAGGACGACATCATCGACACCGCCGGCACGATCACGAAAGGCGCCAACGCGCTCAAGGCGAACGGCGCGGCGCGGGTCTTCGCGTGCGCGGTGCACGGTGTGCTGTCGGGCCCCGCGATCGACCGGATCGAGAAATCGCCGATCGACAAGCTGATCGTGACCAACACGATTCCGCTGTCGCCGGCGGCGTCGGCGTGCAGCAAGGTCGTCGTGCTGTCGGTGGCGCGGCTGCTCGGACAGGCCATCAAGTCGATTCACGAGGAAACGTCAGTGTCCTCGTTGTTCGTGTAAGCGCAGGGCGCTGGTGGAAATGCAACCACGAAAACACGAAGACCGGAACGTGCCTTCGTGGCAAAACGACGCGGGTGTTAGCCGTAGGGGTTAGATATGGAAACGATACTGGAAGCGACAACACGCGAGACGTTCGGCAAGAACGAAGCGCGGCGCACGCGCCGCGAGGGCAAAGTGCCCGGCATCCTCTACGGCGGCGACGGCCGCGAGGCGACGGCGATTGCCGTGGCGCCGAAGGCGCTGCTGAAGATTCTGCACTCCGAGTCGGGCCAGAACACGCTGATCTCGCTGAAGCTCGCGGGCGCCGGCGACACGCGCGTGCTGGTGAAGGATTTCCAGCTCGACCCGGTCACGCACCAGGTGCTGCACGCCGACTTCTACCGCGTCGCGATGGACCGCGCCATCCAGGTCACCATCCCGGTGACGGTGCACGGTGAGCCGAAGGGCGTGAAGCAGCAGGGCGGCGTCCTCGAGTTCATCCGCCGCGAAATCATCATCGAGTGCCTGCCAGGCGACATTCCCGAGCATGTGGACGTCGATGTCAGCGAGTTGATGCTGCACGAGGGCATCCGCGTGCGCGACGTCGCCGTCAGTCCGAAATGGACGGCGGTCACCGAGGGCGAGGCGATGCTCGTCCACGTGATCATGCCGAAGGCCGAGGAGGTGGCGGCGCCGGCCGATGTGGCGGCCGTGGCCACGGCGACGCCGGCCGAACCCGAGGTCATCAAGAAGGGCAAGAAGGAAGAAGAAGGCGAAGAGAAGAAGGAAGAGCCGAGGGAGAAGAAGAAGTAGGCGTGAAGGCGGTCTTCGGCCTTGGCAACCCGGGAGCGCGGTACAAAGGCACGCGGCACAACGTCGGGTTCGATGTGGCCGACGAGCTGGCACGACGGGCCGGCATTGCGTTCGAGGTGGCGCCGGCCGAAGCCCTGATGGCGCGCTGGCGGCGCGGGGACGACGACCCGGTGCTGCTGGCCAAGCCGCTGACGTTCATGAATCTCAGCGGGCAGGCGGTCGGCGAGCTGGTGCGGTATTTCAAGATTGACGTGGCCGACCTCCTTGTCGTCGTCGATGAAGTGCAGCTCCCGCTCGGCAAGTTGCGGGCAAGGGCCCGCGGAACGGCTGGCGGACACAACGGACTGAAGTCCGTCATCGCGCATCTCGGCGAGGAGTTCGCGCGGCTGCGGCTCGGCGTCGGGCGCGGCGATTCGCGGCGGGATCTTGCGGATCACGTGACGGCGAAGTTCGACACGGATGAAGCGGCTGACGCACAGCGCATGATCGCGCGCGCAGCCGATGCGGCGGAAATGTTCATCACGTCCGGGATCGCCGCCGTGATGAATGCGTACAACGGCGGCGATCCGGCAACAACCGAATAGCCCTGAGCGAGGCGCAACGCCGAGTCGAAGGGCACCTTGCCACCCGAGATGTGGCCGCTCACAGTGCGGATTACGGATCTCGGATTGCGGATTCTGAATCCGCAGTCCGCAATCCTCAATCCGCAATGGCGAGTGTCCTGAAGGAGCAGCAATGGCCGATCGACAGTACGAGCTCGTCTACATCCTTCCTCCCGACACCAGCGAACAGCAGGTGACCGAACTGCACGGCCAGATCGAGGCCGTCGTGTCGCGGATGAACGGCACGTTCGACAAAACGGAAAACTGGGGCCGTAAGCGCCTGGCCTACGAGATTGGTCACAACAAGGAGGGCGTGTACGTCCTCGAGGTGATCAACGGGTCGGGCGAACTGATGAAGGAACTGGATCGGCGTCTCAGGGTGATGGACCAGGTGCTTCGACACATGATCGTCCGCGTCGACGAGGAGAAGAAGGTCGTCGAGCGCACGCAGACCAAGCGCCGGACCGAATCCGAGCGGCGCCGCGTCAAGCGCGGCCTGCCGCCCCAGCGGCAGCCCGGCGAAGGGCGGCCCGCGGGCGACGTGGACGAAGCGGAAGATGATCGGTTCGATGGGGTGGAGGTTTAGTCATGCCATTTGGACAAGGACGATCCGGCGGCGGCGGCGGCCGCGGGCGCGGCGACAAGAAGCCCACCGACAAAGAGAAGGGGCAGCGCCGCACGTTGTTCCGCCGCCGCAAGGTGTGCAAGTTCTGCGCGGACAAGATCGACGACATCAATTACAAGGACGTCAAGCTGATCGGACCGTTCGTGCCCGAGCGCGGCAAGATTCTGCCGCGGCGCATCTCAGGCACCTGTGCGGCGCACCAGCGCAAGCTGCAGACCGCGATCAAGCGCGCGCGCCAGATCGCGCTGATTCCGTACGTGACCGATTGACGACGATCAACGCAGAAACCGCGGAACCCGAGAGTCCAAGCCGAATTCTGCCTGTTCTGCGTTGTACGTTGTAGAGGACAAGTGATGGAAGTCATTCTTCGAGAGCACGTGGACAATCTGGGCCGCCGCGGCGAGCTGGTGAAGGTCGCCGACGGCTACGCGCGCAACTACCTGCTGCCGCGCAAGCTGGCGCTCCTCGCGACCGAGGGCAACAAGAAGCAGATCGAGCGCGAGCGCGCGAAGTTCGAGGTCCTGGAGGCCGAGGAGCAGAAAGTGGCCGAAGCGCTCGCCGGGCGTATGGCGAACGTGGAGATCGAGATCGCCCGCAAGGTGGGTGAGACCGAGGCGCTGTACGGGTCGGTGACGAGCGCCGACATCGCCGAAGCGCTCGCGGCAAAGGGCTTCGAGATCGATCGGCGGAAGCTCCAGCTGCACGAGCCAATCAAGAAGCTCGGCGAGTTCACCGTACCCGTCAAGCTGCATCGCGACGTCGTCACGCCGCTGAAGGTGAAGGTCGTCGCCGAAGGCGGGGAGAAGGCGAAGAGTTAGAAGTCAGAAGTACGAAGTACGAAGGCGGCTTTTCTCGGGCGTTCGGCCAATGGCCTGACGCCCGATTGTTTTACATGTTTGCCGTTGCAGTTTTCGCGTCGAGCCCGTATCTTCTTATCTTCCACTTTCGCCTTTATCTTCTGACTTCGTGCTTCTCGCTTCGGACTTCTGACTTCTGATGCCAGACGTCGCCATCGCCGAACGCACCCTTCCGCACAATCTGGAAGCCGAGCGTTCCGTGCTCGGCGCGATTCTGCTGCACAACGATGCGTTCAACCTCGCCGCCGAAGTAATCGATTCCGCGGATTTTTTCCGCGACGCGCACCGGCGCATCTTCGACAAGATGGTGAAGCTCGTCGAGCGCGGCGATGCGATCGATCTGGTCACGCTCAAGGAGGAGCTGGGGCGATCGGGCGATCTCGACGAGGTCGGCGGGCCCGCGTACATCACGGCGCTCGTCGACGGTGTGCCGCGATCGACCAACGTCGAGCACTACGCGCGCATCATCAAGGAGAAGGCCACTCTTCGCAATCTGATCTACTCGGCCAACAAGATTCTCGCGACGGCGTACGACGCCGAAGAGGATGCCGACGTCATCCTCGACCAGGCCGAGCACGCGATTTTCGCAATCGCCGACGACAACGTCCGCGACGGCTTCGTGTCGCTGCGCGAGCTGGCGCAATCGAGCCTCGACACCATCGAAAAGCTGCACGCGCGCAAGGAGCTCGTCACCGGCGTCCCGACCGGGTTCACCGATCTGGACGAGATGACGTCGGGCCTGCAGCCGTCGGACCTTATCATCGTGGCCGCCCGGCCGTCGATGGGCAAGACCAGCCTCGTTCTGAACATCGCGCAGCACGTCGGCACCAAAACCGACAAGACGGTCGGCTTGTTCAGCCTCGAGATGTCGAAGGAGCAGCTCTTCATCCGGATGCTGACCGCCGAGGCGCGGATCGACGCGCACCGGCTGCGGGGCGGGTTCCTGGGCGAGCGCGACTGGGGCAAGCTGTCGCAGGCGATCGGCACGCTCAGCGAATCGAAGATCTTCATCGACGACTCGCCGTCGATCGGCGTGCTCGAGATGCGCGCCAAGTGCCGCCGGCTCGCGGCGGAGCACGACCTGCACCTCGTCATCATCGACTACATCCAGCTGATGCAGGGGCGCGGCCGGTTCGAGAACCGGACGCTCGAATTGGCGTCGATCTCGCGGTCTCTCAAGGGGCTTGCCAAGGAGCTGAACGTCCCGATCGTGGTGCTGTCGCAGTTGAGCCGCGCGCCCGAATCGCGCTCCGACCATCGTCCGCAGCTGTCCGATCTCCGCGAGTCCGGCGCCCTCGAACAGGACGCCGACGTCGTCGTCTTCATCTACCGCGAGGATCTGTACGCCGACAAGAATCAGCCGACCGAGGCGCAGGGCGTCGCGGAGCTGATCATCGGCAAGCAGCGCAACGGGCCCACCGGCATCGTGAAGCTCGCGTTCATCCGCGAGTTCACCAGGTTCGAGAACCTCGCGATCGGCGCCTAGATCTACATCGATTCCCCCACCGCTCGAGGTGCCCGGACGACAGTATGATCGATCGGCCAATGATCCGCCCGACCGTCGCGCGCATCGATCTCGACGCCCTTAAATCCAACTACCGCAACATCGTCGAGTACCTGAACAAAGACGCCCGGCCCCTTTTTCCTGGGGTGATCGCGGTCGTGAAGGCGAACGCGTACGGCCATGGCGCCGGTCAGGTCGCGGTCGCGCTCGAGGATGCCGGCGCGGATGTGCTGGCGTGTGCGGACATCGAGGAAGGCGCTGCCCTTCGCGCGGCCGGCGTCCGGGCAGAGATCCTCGTGTTCGGCGCGCTCAGCGTCAGCGATCTCGATGGGCTCTTCGACTGCCGGCTCACGCCGACCATTTCGACCCCTGGCGCGGCTCACGCGGTCCAGGCGGCTGCGGCGAAGCACCACACGCGCGTCCGGTATCACCTGAAGATCGACACGGGCATGAACCGGTTGGGATTTCGCTTCGACAACCTGGGCCGGACGTTGCCCGAGTTGCTCGCCAGTCCCAACCTCGAGCTCGACGCGATCTACACGCACTTCGCGACGGCCGACGATCCCGAGTCGCCGCTGTTCAACGATCAGCGCGTGCGGTTCGAGCGCGCGCTGGCGGAGATCGCCGACCTCCGTCCCTCCCCGGGACCTCCGTCCCTCGGCGCAACTTCTGTGCCGCCAACCTCCGTCCCTCCCAGGAGGGACGGAGGTTGGTACATCCACGCGGCGAACAGCGCCGCCCTCCTGCGCGATTCCCGCGTGTGGTACGACCGCGTGCGGCCCGGCCTGCTCTTGTACGGATTGGTGCCGCCCCCTCTCGCTGCGACGATTCAACTGACGCCGATCATGACGCTCGGCAGCCGCGTCGTCGCCGTGAAGGGTGTGCGGCCGGGCGAGGGCGTCGGGTACGGCGTGAAATTCACTTCCGAGCAGCCGTCGACCATTGCGATCATTCCGGCCGGGTACGCCGACGGGCTTGATTTGCGCCTCGCCGGCCGCGGCGCTGTGCTGATTCGCGGCCGCCGCGCGCCGATTGTCGGATCGGTGTGCATGGACATGCTCATCGCCGATGTCACCGGTCTCGACGCGTCGCCCGGCGACGAAGTCGTGATCATCGGCTCGCAGGGCAGCGACCGGATCGATGTTCGCGAAATGGCTGCACAGATTGGGACGATCCCCTACGAGATCCTGTGTCGGATCGGAAGTAGGATCGAACGCGTATACGACAAGGTCAGGTAGGTCAGAGCTGCTCGACCCACACGACCATATGAAAGCATCCAAGACCGTCTTCGTCTGCCAGGAGTGCGGCGCACAGTCGCCGAAGCTGCAGGGCCGCTGTTTCGAGTGCGGCGCGTACGGTTCCGTCGTCGAGGAGCGCGCGCAGGAGACTGGCGGCGCGCCGCCGGCCGGGCATCGCTATGTGCTCGCCGGAGCGGCAGGATCCGCGCGCTTGTACGCGGACATCGACATCGAACAGCATGCGCGCCTCACGACGGGCATCGACGAGTTCGATCGCGTCCTCGGCGGCGGTATCGTTCCAGGATCGCTGGTGCTGCTCGGCGGAGAGCCCGGCATCGGCAAATCGACGCTCCTGCTGCAGGCGGCCGCACACGTGGCGCGATCGATCGGGCCCGTCTTGTACAGCTCGGGGGAAGAATCGGAGCATCAGATCAAATCGCGCGGCGAGCGGCTCGCCGTCGGACAGGCGCCGCTGTATCTGCTCGCAGAGACGTGCCTCGAGCGCATCCTCGAAGAGATCGCACGAATCAAGCCCGCGCTCATCATCGTCGATTCGGTCCAGACGGTGTTCTCGCTGAAGTTTCAGTCGGCCCCAGGCAGCATCGGCCAGGTGCGTGAATCCGCCACTCAGTTGCTGTTCACCGCGAAAGGTCAGAACATTCCAACGTTCCTCGTCGGCCACGTCACCAAGGACGGCAGCCTCGCGGGACCTAAGGCGCTCGAGCACGTCGTCGACACGGTGCTGTATTTCGAGGGCGAGCGGCATCATTCGCATCGCGTAGTCCGCGCCGTGAAGAACCGGTTCGGCGCAATCAGCGAGCTTGGCGTCTTCGAGATGACGTCGACGGGCCTGCGGGCCGTACCGAATCCGTCGAAGATGTTCCTCGCCGAGCGACCGGCGAACGCCCCCGGGTCCGCGGTGCTCTGTTCGGTGGAAGGATCGCGTCCGATTCTCGTCGAGGTGCAGGCGCTCGTCAGCTCGAGCAACTACGGCACGGCCCGGCGGATGGCGAGCGGCATCGATCAGCAGCGCCTGTCGCTGCTGCTCGCGGTGCTCGAGAAGCGCGCGGGCCTCAACCTGATTGGCGACGATGTATTCGTGAACATCGCCGGAGGGATGACGGTGGACGAGCCGGCGTCGGACCTCGGCGTGCTCGCGGCGATCGCCTCGAGCGTCAGGAACCGCGTCATCCCGCCGACCACCGCGATGTTTGGCGAGGTCGGACTGGCCGGCGAAGTTCGCGCCATCGCCCAGGCGCCGCTCCGAGTACGTGAAGCGGCGCAGATGGGGTTTCGGCGATGCATCATGCCCGACGCCAACCTCGACCCCGCCGCGGGTCCGCTCGCCGGCGAATGCGAGCTGATTGGCGTCCGGACCGTCGGCGAAGCTCTTGACGTGCTAATGAGTTAGCGCGGTCCGTGACAATTGGTGATATCTTTCCCCGATGGCTCAGCCGCCTGGGGCCTTTTCATCTGATTCATAGCCGGGCGGCGCGTTTCCTACACGAGGTCGCCATGGCGTGGTTCGCGCTCGCGCGTGTGTTGTTCGTGGCGGCCGTCGCGTATGCGGCCGGCCTGCTGCAGCCGCTGCCCTTGGGACTGCCGCTCAACGTCCTCTTCGCGCTCGTGCTTGCCGCGCTCGTCGTCTTCTTCGAAAGCCGTCTCCGCGAAACCGCGATCACGCGAATCCTCGGCGCGCTGATTGGCTGCGGGATCGGACTCGCGATCGCGCACGCCATCGGCTCGGGCCTGTTCTGGGCCGACACCGGCGATCGGCGCGTCGAATTCCTCCACAGTTTCGTGCTCATCGTCCTGCCGTATCTCGGTCTCGTGCTGGGCGGCAAGCACGGTGAGTGGCTCGAACCTGCGCGTCTGATCAGCCTGTTCCGCGCCGCGGGTCCGCAGCGCCGCTACAAGATTCTCGACACGAGCGTCATCATCGACGGCCGCATCGCGGACGTCTGCGAAACCGGCTTTGTCGACGGCGCGCTCGTCGTCCCGCAGTTCGTCCTGAAGGAGCTGCAGCTCGTCGCGGATTCGTCGGATTCACTGAAACGAAACCGCGGCCGCCGCGGCCTGGACATCCTGCAGAGGATTCAGAAAATGGCCGGCGTCGAGGTCATCATCTCCGACCTCGATTTTCCGGACGTGCGCGAAGTGGATTTGAAGCTGATCGAGCTCGCGCGGACGCTGCCCGGCAAAATCGTGACGAACGACTTCAACCTGAACAAAGTCGCGCAGCTGCGCGGCGTCGAAGTGCTCAACGTCAACGAGCTCGCCAACTCGCTCAAACCGGTGGTGCTGCCCGGCGAGGTCATGAAGGTCTTCATCCTGAAGGAAGGCAAGGAATACAACCAGGGAGTCGCCTACCTCGACGACGGGACGATGGTGGTCGTCGACAACGCGCGCAAGATGATCAGCAGGACGATCGACATCGTCGTCACCAGCGTGCTGCAGACGACGGCGGGGAAAATGATCTTCGGGCGCTTCATCGAGTCCGGCGCGGCCGCCCAGCCGATCGCGACGCCGTTGCCAGCGGAGCGGCAGGAAAACGGGCGCCCGCAGCTTCGTCCGGCGTCGCCGCAACCCCAACCGCAGCAGACGTAGACTGCACCGCGCGGCGCCGCTCAGACAAGAGCCGTTCGCTAGCCTCTGAGATTCTTGTTGAAGAACTCGAGCGTTCGCTGCCAGGCGAGCTTGGCGGCGGCTTCGTCATAGCGCGGCGTCGTGTCGTTGTGGAAGCCGTGCTGCGCCCCCTCATAGATGAACAGCTGGTAGTTCTTGCTGTTCGCCTTGAGCGCCGCCTCGTACGCCGGAATGCGCTGTCCGATCCCGGTGTCCTTCGTCGGGTCGGCGTAGTGCAGCATCATCGGCGCCTTGATCTTCGCCGCGTCCTCGGCGCTCACTGGCGCTCCGTAAAACGGCGCGCCGGCGGCAAGGTCGCTCCCCAGCCGCACCGCAAGATTGTTGACGACGCCGCCGCCGAAACAGAAGCCAATCGCGGCGATTTTGCCGGTGCAGTCGGCCCGGCCTTTCAGCCATGTCGCAGACGCGACGAAGTCCTCGAACATCTTTGGGCCGTTCACCTCGCGGAATTTCACCGCGCCCTGCTCGTCGTTGCCGGGGAAGCCGCCAACCGACGTCAGGCCGTCGGGCGCGTACGCGATGAAGTTCGCGACCGCGAACCGTCGTGCGACGTCCTCGACATACGGGTTCAGCCCGCGGTTCTCGTGGATGACGAGAACGCCGGGCAGCTTGGCCGACGCACTGGCAGGCTTCGCGAAATACCCTTTGATGCTGCCGTTTCCCTGCGGCGACGGTACGGTCTCGTAGCTCGTCTTGATCCGCGCGTCGTCTTTCGGCACCTGTTGCGCCCACGCGTAGTTCGGCTTGAGCGTTTCGAAGAGGGCCATCGCGGTGACGCCGCCGACGGCGAACTTCTTTGCACGGTCCAGGAAGTCGCGGCGCGTGATGTTGCCGTGCTGGTACTCGTGGAACAGATCGAGCAGTTCCTGTGGATAGTCCGACGCTTTCTTTCGTTCCATCGTCACATCCTCCGGTGAAGTGGCATGCTACACAAAAACACATCGGCGCGCGACCTTTCGACCCGCCAGAGCTGGCTCCGAGTTACACTCGCGAACCGGAGGGTTCATGAACGTCCGGTTGCCGCTGATCCTCTCGCTGCTCACGTGCACGGTTGCCGCGCAGAACCGGAGCCCGCTGGACCTCGCGAATGCGCAGGTGCCTGCTGGAGCTCGGCGACTCGCCTATGGCACCGATCCGCTGCAGTTCGGTGAGCTGCGCGTGCCGTCCACGCGAGCTCCGCACCCGGTGGCCGTCGTGGTGCACGGCGGCTGCTGGGTGGCAAAGCTCGGGAACATGGACGGCCGGGCCGTCGCCCTCGACAACATGCGGCCGCTCGCCGCTGCGCTCACCGATGCCGGCATCGCGACGTGGAACATCGAGTACCGGCGCCTCGGCAACGAGGGCGGCGGCTGGCCGGGCACGTTTCACGACGTCGCGAATGCCACCGACTTCCTCCGCACTCTGGCGCGCGACCATCAGTTGGACGTCGCGCGCGTCATCGCGATCGGGCACTCGGCCGGGGGGCATCTCGCGATGTGGCTGGCGGCGCGTCAGAAGCTGGCGAAGACGAGCGATCTGTACACCGGCGACCCGCTGCGGTTGATCGGCGTCGTGGATCTCGACGGACCGGCGGATCTGAAAGCGACGCTGCCGCTTCAGCAGCCGGTGTGCGGAAGCCCTGTCATCACCAACTTGATCGGCGGATCGCCCGAGCAGCGGCCGGAGCGGTATCGCGACGCATCGCCGATCGAGCTGCTGCCCCTCGGCGTCCCTCAGGCGTTTTTTGCGGGCCGGATGTTCGGGGCACAGGTTGCGCCGTACGAAGCGGCGGTGAAGCGCGCCGGCGATGTCCTGCAGACGACGGTGAATCCGGAGGCCACACATTTCGTGTTCATCGACCCGCAGTCCGACATCTGGCCACAAGTGATGGCGAACATACGTCGCCTCCTCTCCATTCCTCAGTAGCTTGCGAATTCCGCCGTATCACTGGTGGCGCACGGTGTTCTTCCTGATTCCCGCGATCAGTGTGTACACCGTCGTGCTCGGCGTGGCCTCGATCGTGTCGAGCGTGTTCGACCACCGCGGCTACTTCGCACACGGGTGCGCGCGCGCCTGGTCGTGGCTGATTTTGAAGACGACGGGTGTCAGCGTGACGATTGAAGGACTCGAACGGATTACGCCGGGAACGACCTACGTGTTCGTGTCGAACCATCAGAGCATCTACGACATTCCGGTGCTGTTCGCCTCGCTGCCGTACCAGCTGCGAATCATCGCGAAGGAATCGCTGGCGAGGTTCCCGGTTCTCGGATGGCACCTGCGGCGTGGTGGCCACCTGTTCGTCGATCGGAGGCATCCCGATCGCGCGGGCATCCTGACGCGCTGGCGCGCGCTCGTATCGGAAGGGCTGTCGCTCATCATCTTCGCGGAAGGCACGCGAAGCCGGGACGGTCGCGTGGCGCGCTTCAAGGGCGGCAGCTTTCTACTCGCCATCGAAGCGGCGCTGCCGATCGTGCCGCTCGCGGTGATTGGCACGCGGCAGGTGATGCCGAAGGGGCGGTTGCGCACCGAGCCCGCCCACGTCATGCTGATCGTTCACGATCCGATTCGACCACCCGAGACCGAAACGCCGACCGCGCGCGACGCGAAGGCGCTCGCCAATCGCGTGCACGACGTCGTGGCCGCCACAGTCGAAGCGCGCCAGTTCGCCACGCTATAATTCCCGTTTGGCTTCAGCAGCTCTCAGCTCTCAGCCTTCCGTTATCGGCTGAAGCCGTGGCTCAGAGCTGACTACTGACGGCTGAACACAGCACAATGTTTGTCACAGCAATCATCGCGGCCGGCGGACGCGGACGGCGGCTCGGCGGCGAGCTCAAGCAGCTGCGCACGATTGGCGGTCGCGCGATCCTCGATCGCAGCATCTCGATGTTCCTGATGCACCCGGCGATCGCCGAGGTCGTCGTCGCCCTGCCGCAGGAGCTCGTGGAGAGCCCGCCGGAATACCTCCGCTCAATTGCCCCTGAAGCCTTCGCGCTCCAAACGCCCGTGAAGCCGGTGCGCATTGTCGCCGGCGGCGGCCGGCGGCAGGACTCCGTGGCGAACGCGTTTCGCGCTGCAGCCGCGGCGAGCGATGTGATCGTGATTCACGATGCGGCGCGGCCGTTTGCGAGCGCCGATCTCATTTCGCGGACGATCGCGGCGGCCGTGGAGGCTGGCGCCGCGCTGGCCGCGCTGCCCGCGCGGGATACGGTGAAGCGCGCGGCCGCGGAGGAGGCGGAAGATCCGGCTGAAACCGGGAGCCAGAGGCCGCGCGGACACCGCACGCGCACGGTCGCAGAAACGCTGCCCCGCGACACAATCTTCCTTGCGCAGACGCCGCAGGCGTTCCGACGGGACGTGCTGGAAGCCGCCCTCGCGCTCGCGGAACGAGACGGCGGCGAGGCGACCGACGAAGCCGCGCTCGCCGAACGCGCCGGCAAGACAGTGAGGCTCGTGGACGGCGAAGCGACAAACATCAAAATCACGACGTCGGACGATCTGCTGCTGGCCGAGGCGATCGCGGCGGATCGCTCGCGTGAAGCCTCCGCGCGTCAACGCATCGGCACCGGTTACGATTTACACCGGCTCGTGCCGGGACGACCGCTGATCCTCGGTGGGGTGACGATCCCGTCCGATCGCGGCGCGCTCGGGCACTCCGACGCCGATGTCGTGTGCCATGCCGTGACCGACGCGATTCTCGGCGCGGCGTGCCTCGGCGACATCGGACGGCACTTCCCGGACTCGGACGAGCGCTGGAGCGGCGCCTCGAGCCTCGATCTGCTCGCGCGGGCCGTCGCGCTCGCGCGGCACCGCGACCTTCAGGTCGGGAATGTCGACGTGACAATCGTCCTCGAACAGCCGAAGATCGCCGATCACGTCGGCGCCATGCGTGCCGCCGTCGCCGCGGCGATCGGCATCGGCGTCGAGCGCGTCAGCATCAAAGGCAAGACGAATGAGGGCGTCGACGCGATCGGTCGCGGCGAGGCCGTTGCCGCCCATGCGATCGCCCTGCTGAAATGAGAGTCCGCTTCGCTCCGAGCCCTACCGGGCAGCTCCACGTTGGAAACGCGCGCACCGCGCTCTTCAACTGGCTGCTCGCGCGCGGGTCCGGAGGCACCTTCATCCTCCGCGTCGAGGACACCGACGTCGAGCGTTCAACACGCGACTCGGAAACGGCCATCATGCGCGACCTGCGATGGCTTGGGCTCGACTGGGACGAAGGTCCGGACGCTGGAGGCGCTCACGGCCCCTACCGTCAGTCCGAGCGGCTTCACCTGTATCAGTCGTATGCGAAGGAACTGCTCGGCGCCGATGCCGCGTACTACTGCTTCTGTTCGATGGCTCAGCTCGAGGCCGATCGACAGGAGGCACTGTCGGCCGGGCGTCCCGCCCAGTACGCCGGCACCTGCCGTCGTCTGTCGCGTGAGCAGGCGGCGGAGCGCATTGCGGCGGGTGAACGCCCGGCCGTCCGGTTTCGCGTGCCCGAACAGCGCGACGTCATCTTCACCGATGCCGTGCGCGGCGAAGTGCGCTTTCACACCGATGTCATCGGCGATCCCGTGATCGTCCGCGCGGACGGGCATCCGGCGTACAACTTCGCAGTGGTGGTGGACGATGCGCTGATGGAAGTCACGCACGTGATTCGCGGCGAGGATCACATTTCGAACACACCGCGCCAGCTTCTCTTGTACGAGGCGCTCGGGTTCACGCCGCCGATCTTCGCGCATCTCGCGCTCGTGATGGGCCCCGATCACAGCCCGCTGTCGAAGCGTCACGGCGCGACGTCGGTTGCCGAGTTCAGAGCGAAAGGCTACCTGCCCGAGTCGCTCGTCAACTATCTCGCGCTCATCGGGTGGTCGCCGGGAGGTGGAGAGGAGCTGCTTCCGGTCGACGAGCTGGCGCGCCGGTTTTCGCTCGAGTCGGTCGGTCACAGCGCCGGCGTCTTCGACGAGGAGAAGCTGGCGTGGGTGAACCGCCATTACTTGAAGGTCGCCGATGCCGAACGGATCGCCGAGCTGGCCGTTCCATACTTCGCGGAGGCCGGTCTCCGCATGACACCCAGCGCAGGCGGCATCGAGTTTCTGGCCTCGGCGATGACGATGGCGAGCGCGTCGGTCGATCGCCTCAATCAGGTGCCCGCGCGGCTGGCGTTTCTGTTCGACTACGATGCCGAGGCGGCACTTCGTGCACCGGCGGTCGCCGACGAAATGCGAGAGGTCAGTGCGCGGGCGGTCGTGGGCGTGCTGGCGGAGGAACTGGCGTCGGCGCCGCGCCTCGATCGCGAACGCTTTCGCGCGGTGGCCAACCAGGTGAAAGCGCGAACCGGACAAAAGGGCAAAGCGCTGTTTCATCCGATCCGGATTGCGCTGACGGGTCGCGCGGAAGGGCCGGAGCTCGATCTGGCCGTGCCCGCGATCGATCGCGGCGCCGAGCTCCCGGCGTCTGCGGGAATCCCGAAGATTGTCGGGAACCGCGAGCGCGCGTCGGCGTTTGCGCTCGCCTTGGAGCGGTTGCGCACATGATCGGATGCTGGGTGCTTGGTGCTTGGTGCTGGGTGCTGGGTGCTGGGTGCGCACGCAGGGACCAGGTACCCGCGCACCCGGCATTCAGTCCGCAGCACTCAGCACCCAGCACTCAGCACCCAGCACCCAGCACTCAGCACCCAGCACCCAGCACCTCGTAGTCGCATGCGCATTTACGGCATCAACCCGGTTCTGGAAGCGCTGCGCGCGGGACGCGTGACGGCGATTCGAGTGTCGCCGCGCGCCGACGATCGCCTCACGGAAATCGTCAAGCTCGCCAAGCAGCAAGGCGTCGACCTGCATCGCGTCAACAGCACCGACCTCGATCGCGCGGCCGGCGGTGCGGCGTCGCGGCACCAGGGCGTCGTAGCGGACGTGAGGGAGCCGGAAGCGGTCAGCGTCGAGGATCTCGTGATCGGCGCGCGCGGCGCGCCGTTGATCGTCGTCCTCGACGGCGTCGAGGATCCGCACAACGTTGGCGCAATTCTGCGGACCGTGGATGCGGCCGGGGCGGATGGCGTCGTCCGGCAATCGCGGCACGCCGCCCGCCTGGACGGCGCGGCCGCGCGGGCGTCGGCCGGCGCGGTTTCGCACGTCAAGGTGGCTGAGGTGGTGAACATCGCGCGTGCCCTTGACCAGCTGAAGGCGGCCGGTGTCTGGACGGTCGGCCTCGCCAGCGACGTGGCTAAACGCTACAACAACATCGATTTGACGCTCCCCACGGCGATCGTCGTGGGCGCCGAGGGGGAGGGGTTGCGCCGCCTGGTCCGGGAGCGGTGCGACTGGCTGGTGTCGATTCCGATGGCGGGACACGTTCAAAGTCTGAACGTATCCGTCGCGACCGGTATCGCCTTGTTCGAGGCTGTCCGACAACGGTACAAAGCGACCGGATAAAGTGTGTACAATGGTGGGTTGCGACGAGGCCTCGGACTCGACCATGGCCAAGCCGCTCAGGGGGTTGCGCGTCTGGCACAAGACGTGCTAAAGTTCACCTTTTGTCTGGCTGGCGTAGCTCAGCCCGGTAGAGCAGCTGATTTGTAATCAGCCGGTCGGGGGTTCAAATCCCTTCGCCAGCTCCATCGACCGAGCGCACAGGTCAGGGTAAGCGTCGAAAACATCACGTTTCCACTAACACAGACAGCCGGCGAGGTAGCGAAGCGGTCAAACGCAGCAGACTGTAAATCTGTCGCCCCAGCGGCTTCGAAGGTTCGAGTCCTTCCCTCGCCACCAACCTTCGCCCGTCGCCGCGTGCACAGACGCGGCGGCGACGGGCTTCGGTTGGCAAGCCAACCTCGGCGACGGAAAGCACGCTTCGGCTCGGCGGCCGAAGCGCCGAAGGCGCGAAGGCTGCTGGGCAAGCCAATCCGAAGCGAAGGCCGGCTTCGGCTGGCAAGCCAACCGTCGGCGAACAGGAGTTGCAAGCCTCGATTGACCGATCGGTTGGGCAGGAACGCGAGCGCTCCAGCGGTTTACACGCCGTAGCGCGAAACAGCAAAAGCGGTGAGCGCGTTGGCGGGAGTAACTCAGTGGTAGAGTCACAGCCTTCCAAGCTGTTGGTCGCGGGTTCGATCCCCGTCTCCCGCTCCAGCCTTCGCTCGCATGAGAGCGCGAGCGAGCTTCGGCTGGCAAGCCAGCGTTCACGAATCGGGCGGCGACGACTCCGGCCGACTTGTCGGCCGAAGCTGCGAGCGAAGCGAGCGCATAGCGCAGGCCGATGTAGCTCAGTTGGCAGAGCGCGTCCTTGGTAAGGACGAGGTCACCAGTTCAATCCTGGTCATCGGCTCCAGCCTTCGCGCGCCTGATACGCGAGCGCGCTTCGGCTTGGCGAGCCAGGTGTGAAGCGGAGGCGGACCACCTGGCCAGCAGCGGCAAAGGACGATTCGATAGCAAACAGAGGACGTAGACGACATGGCCAAAGAAAAATTCGACCGTAGCAAGCCGCACGTGAACGTCGGCACCATCGGGCACATCGATCACGGCAAGACCACCCTCACCGCGGCGCTCACCAAAGTGTCCGCCGACAAGGGTTGGGCGAAATTCGTCTCGTACGACGAAGTCGCCAAGGCGTCCGAGTCGCAGGGCCGCCGCGACGACACGAAGGTGATGACGATCGCTACGAGCCACGTCGAGTACTCGACGGCGAACCGGCATTACGCGCACGTCGACTGCCCGGGCCACGCGGATTACATCAAGAACATGATTACCGGCGCCGCCCAGATGGACGGCGCCATCCTCGTCGTCAGCGCCGTCGACGGCCCGATGCCGCAGACGCGTGAGCACGTGCTGCTCGCCAAGCAGGTCAACGTGCCGTACATGGTCGTCGCCCTCAATAAAGTGGACGCGATCGACGACCCGGAGCTGCTCGACCTCGTCGAGCTCGAGGTGCGCGAGCTGCTGAAGGGCTACGGCTTCCCCGGCGATGACATCCCGGTGATCCGGCTGTCGGCGCTCAAGGCGATGCATGGCGACGCCGACGGCGTGGCCGGCGTGCAGAAGCTGATGGAAGCGCTCGACAGCTACATCCCGCTCCCGCAGCGCGACGTGGACAAGCCGTTCATGATGCCGATCGAAGACGTGTTCTCGATCTCGGGCCGCGGCACCGTCGTCACCGGTCGCGTCGAGCGCGGGCGCGTGAAGGTCGGCGAGGAAATCGAGATCGTCGGGTTCAAGCCGACCGAGAAGAAGGTGGTCACCGGCGTCGAGATGTTCAGAAAGCTGCTCGACTCGGGCGAAGCGGGCGACAACATCGGCGTCCTGCTCCGCGGCGTGGAAAAGGACGACGTGGAGCGCGGCCAGGTGCTGGCCAAGCCCGGCTCGATCAAGCCGCACACGAAGTTCCAGGGCAAGGTCTACATCCTGTCGAAGGAAGAGGGGGGCCGTCACACGCCGTTCTTCAACGGGTACCGCCCGCAGTTCTACATCCGCACCACCGACGTCACCGGCACGCTGAACCTGCCGGAAGGCGTCGAGATGGTGATGCCGGGCGACAACACGGAGATCAGCGGAGAGCTGATGGCGCCGGTCGCGCTCGAAGAGGGCGCGCGCTTCGCCATCCGCGAGGGCGGCCGCACCGTCGGCGCGGGAACCGTCACGAAGATCGTCGAGTAGGCGTCAGAGCGCTGACGGCTGAAAGCTGAAAGCTGGTATGAGAGACATCATCTCGCTCGCGTGCACCGAATGTAAGCGGCGCAACTACAACACGACGAAGAACAAGAAGAAGACGACGGAGCGGCTCGAGATGAGCAAGTACTGCCGCTTCTGCCGGAAGCATACGTCGCACAAAGAGGGCAAGTAATCCGCAATGACATAGGCCAGTAGCTCAATTGGCAGAGCACCGGTCTCCAAAACCGGGGGTTGGGGGTTCGATTCCCTCCTGGCCTGCCAGCCTTCGCCCGCATGAAACGCGAGCGGGCTTCGGCCAGGCGAGCCAGGTGTCGACGCGAAGGCTGTCTCGCCGTAGCTCGGCGAAGCCGAGCGCAGGCGGACGTCAGGGCCAGGAGTAGTGGAAGTCAGGAACGATGGCTGAAGAACCAGGACGATTCGAGACGGTGAAGGAAGCGGCCGGCGGCCGGTTCGAACGCATGCGCTTGTTCCTCAGCGAAGTGCGCAACGAGCTCAAGCGCGTCACCTGGCCGTCGCAGAAGGAAGTGTACGCGACGACGGTGGTCGTCATCGTGACCTCGGTGTTCTTCGGAATCTATCTGTTCACGCTCGATCAGATTCTGCTGAGCGCCGTGCAATGGATCTTCCGGAAGTTCGGTGCGGCGTAAATGACCGACGACGCTCAGAAGAATTGGTACATCGTCCACACCTACTCCGGCTTCGAGAAAAAGGTCGCCGAGTCGCTCACCGAACGCGTGAAGGCGTACGGCCTGCAGCACGACATCGGCGAGGTGCTGATTCCGACCGAAGACGTTGTGGAGCTGCGTGGCGGCAAGAAAGTGGTGACCTCGAAGCGCTTCTTTCCCGGCTACATCCTGGTCGAGATGAACATGTCCGACCATGCGTGGCACGTGGTGAAGAACACGCCGAAGGTCACCGGGTTCGTCGGGGCGGGCGCGAAGCCGACGCCGCTCACCAAGGACGAAGTCGAGCAGATTCTCCAGCAGGTCCGGACGGCGGCCGAGAAGCCGAAGCCGAAGTACATGTTCGAGAAGGGCGAGCAGGTGCGCATCAACGAAGGACCGTTCACCAGCTTCAACGGCGTCGTCGACGAGGTGAACCTCGACAAGAACACGTTGAAGGTGATGGTGACGATCTTCGGTCGATCGACGCCCGTGGAATTGGACTTCTTGCAGGTCGAGAAAATCTGAGCTCTCCACCGTGGTGAAAGGTTTTTAGACGATGGCGAAGAAAGTTCAAGCAATGGTGAAGCTCCAGATCGCGGCGGGGAAAGCAACCCCGGCGCCGCCTGTGGGGACCGCGCTCGGTCCGCAGGGCGTCAACATCATGGACTTCTGCAAGAACTTCAACGCGAAGACGGCGAAGGACGAAGGGCTGATCATCCCGGTCGTCGTCACCGTGTACGCGGATCGGTCCTACAGCTTCATCACGAAGACGCCGCCGGCGGCCGTCCTCCTGAAGCGCGCGGCGAACATCGCCAAGGGATCGGCGGAGCCGAACAAGAACAAGGTCGGCACCGTCACCGCGAAGCAGGTTGAAGAGATCGCGAAGCTGAAGATGCCCGATTTGAACGCCGAGTCGCTCGAAGCGGCGGTGAAGACCGTCGCCGGCACGGCGCGGTCGATGGGTTTGGATGTTGTTGGGTAAGGACGAAGCGTGGGAGAGCCCACCGGGCTCGGTTGAACCACAAAGGTGCTGCACATGAAGAAACACGGCAAGAAATTTACGGCGGCCCGCGCGCAGGTCGCCGCGGATCGGACCTACACGATCGAAGATGCGATGCCGCTCGTGCAGAAGGTGAAGTTCGCGAAGTTCGACGAGACCGTCGAGCTGTCCCTGCGACTGGGTGTCGACCCGAAGCACGCGGATCAGATGGTCCGCGGCACCGTCGTGCTCCCGCACGGCCTCGGCAAGAGCAAGCGCGTGCTCGCGATTGCCGGCGGCGAAAAACAGAAGGAAGCGCAGGAGGCCGGCGCCGACGTGATCGGCGGCGAGGAAATGGTGGAGAAGATCCAGGGTGGCTTCATGGACTTCGACGCCGTCGTCGCCACGCCCGACATGATGCGCGCCGTCGGCCGGCTCGGCAAAGTCCTCGGCCCGCGCGGGCTGATGCCGAACCCGAAAACCGGCACCGTCACGACCGACATCGCGAAAGCGGTGAAGGAAATCAAGGCCGGCAAGGTGGAATTCCGCGTCGACAAGACCGGCATCATCCATGCGCCGCTCGGCAAGACGTCGTTCGCGACCGACTCGCTCGTCGCCAACGCGCACGCCCTCGTCGACAGCATCGTGAAGGCGAAGCCGGCGGCGGCGAAAGGCAAGTACCTGAAGAGCGTCACCGTGTCGTCGACGATGGGTCCGGGGATCAGGATCGACACGACGCACATCGACGTCGTCGTGAAGCACTAGAGCGGTTCGACGTTCGACGTGCGACGTGCGTCGTTCAGAACGAAGAACGGCGAACGAAGAGCGTCGAACGACGCCGAAGGACAAAGAGATGGCGGTTACACGAGCGGACAAGCAGGCCGAGCTCGATCAACTGGAGGCGGCCTTCAAGGGATCGGACAGCGCGATCCTCGTCGACTACAAGGGGATGAATGTCCCGCAGGTCACGGAGCTGCGCCGGCAGCTCCGCACGGCGAAGGCGAGCTACAGAGTCGTCAAGAACACGCTCGCCAAGCGCGCGCTGAAGGGCACGGCGTTCGAGGCGCTCGAAAAGCACTTCGAGGGCACCACCGCGGTGGCGTACACGAAGACCGACCCGGTCGCGCTCGCGAAAACGCTGACCGCGTTCGTCAAGACGGCGCCGACACTGACCATCAAGGCGGCCGTCGTGCAGGGCCGCGCGATCAAACCCTCGGAAGTGACCGACCTGGCGTCCCTGCCCGGCAAGCCGGAGCTGTACGCCAAGCTGCTGTTCGTCCTGCAGGCGCCGATGGTTCAGATTGTCAGCGTCCTGAGCGCGGCGCCGCGCGATCTGATGAATGTGCTGGCAGCGGCGGAGAAGAAACGATCGGAATCATGAAGTGGACAGTGATCGGTGGTCAGTGGCCGGTAAAGCCACGGCCGCCCGCTGTTGATTCTGGCCACTGGCAACTGACCACTGGCTACTACGAGGAGCAAAAGACATGGCCGAAGTGACGCAGCAGCAGGTCGTCGAGTACATCAAGGGAATCAGCGTCCTGGAGCTCTCGCAGCTCGTGAAGACGCTCGAATCGGAGCTCGGCGTGTCGGCCGCGGCCGCGATGCCGATGGCCATGCCGATGGGCGGCGGCGCCGCCGCGGCTCCGGCCGAAGAGAAAACCGAATTCACCGTGTCGCTCACCGAGATCGGCACGAACAAGATCAACGTCATCAAGGTCGTCCGCGAGATCACCGCACTGGGTCTCAAGGAAGCCAAGGATCTCGTCGAGAGCGCCCCGAAGCCGATCAAGGAAGGCATTCCGAAGGACGAGGCCGAGGCGATCAAGAAGAAATTCGAGGACGTCGGCGCCAAGGCTGAGATCAAGTAGGGATTTGGGGTTAGGGGTAAGGGATTAGCCGCGCGTTCGCTAATCCCTAATCCCGACGCCCTAAGCCCTACGCCTTTCAGCAAGACGCCGTTTCGCGAGCCAGCGAAGCGAGCGAGCGCTCCGATTTCTCTCGAGGTCACAAAGCATGTACAGCCTTCCCAAGAACGTTTACCGCGAGCGCATCGATTTCTCGAAAATCAAGACGACCGTCCCGATTCCGAACCTGATCGAGATCCAGAAAAAGTCCTACGAGCGTTTCCTGCAGATGAACCGTCTGCCGAGCGAGCGCGAGGACGCGGGTCTCCAGTCGGTGTTCAAGTCGGTCTTCCCGATCAGCGACTTCCGCGAGAACTCGTCGCTCGAGTTCATCGAGTATTCGATCGGCAACTGGGAGTGCAAGTGCGGCAAGCTGCAGGGGCTCCATCACCTGCGCAAGCCGTGCAGCGCCTGCGGCGCCACCCTCATCGCCGACCCGTACGGCGACCGCGAAGTGCTGTGTCCGCGCTGCGGCAAGGCCAACCAGGCCCGCGGCGACGTCTGCGACATCTGCGGCAACACCGTCGGCCTGAAGCTGAAGTACGACGTCGACGAGTGCCAGGAGCGCGGCATGACCTACGCCGTGCCGCTGAAGGTGACGATCCGGCTCGTGGTGTGGAACAAGGACCCCGAGACCGGCGTCAAGACCATCCGCGACATCAAGGAGCAGGAGGTCTACTTCGGCGACATCCCGTTGATGACCGAGAACGGCACGTTCATCATCAACGGCACCGAGCGCGTCATCGTCTCGCAGCTGCACCGGTCGCCGGGCGCCTTCTTCCACTCGGAAGACAAGACGCTCTACGTCGCGCAGATCATCCCGTACCGCGGATCGTGGGTGGAGTTCGAGTACGACACGAAGAACCTGCTCTACGTGCGCATCGACCGCAAGCGGAAGTTCCTGGCATCCGTCTTCCTCCGCGCCCTCGGCCTGCGCGGCGCCGACGAGATCATCCGGGCCTTCTACACCGTCGACAAGCTGCACATCCGGAACGGGAAGATCTACTGGGCCGTCGCCGACAGCCTCGTCGGCCTGCGCGCGGCGACCGAGATTCACGTGCCGGGCGGTGAGTTCACGATTCAGTCGGGCAAGAAGATCACGAAGAACGCGATCGAGGCGCTCAAGCGCGCCAACGTCGAAGCGGTCGAGATCTCGGACGCCGAGCTCGAGGGCGCCTTCGCCGCCGCCGACGTCGTCGATCCGTCGACCGGCGAGGTGATCCTCGAGGCGAACGAGCCGCTCGAGCCGCGCGTCGTGTCGATGGCGCAAGAGAAGAACGTCGATCGCATCGAGATCTTCTTCCCCGAGCGCGACGAGGTCGGCCCGATCATCGGCCAGACGCTGAAGAAGGATCCGATCCACACGCACGAGGAAGCGCTCATCGAGATCTACCGGCGTCTGCGGCCCGGCGACCCGCCGACGCTCGACAGCTCGCGGTCGCTCTTCGAGAACATGTTCTTCAACCCGCAGAAGTACGACTTCTCGCGCGTCGGCCGGCTCAAGCTGAACACGAAGCTCGGGCTGAACACGCCGCTCGATGAGAAGATCCTGCACCCGCAGGACTTCTACGAGGTGATCAAGTACCTGCTCAAGCTGCGCCGGAACCCGGCCAACGTCGACGACATCGACCACCTGGGCAACCGCCGCGTCCGATCCGTGGGCGAGCTCCTCGAGAACCAGTTCCGCATCGGCCTGGTCCGGATGGAGCGCGCCATCAAGGAGAAGATGTCGGTCTACCAGGAAATGGCGACGGCCATGCCGCACGACCTGATCAACGCGAAGCCGGTCATGGCCGCGATTCGCGAGTTCTTCGGGTCGTCGCAGCTCTCGCAGTTCATGGACCAGACCAACCCGCTCTCCGAGATCACGCACAAGCGGCGTCTCTCGGCGCTCGGGCCCGGCGGTCTGTCACGCGAGCGCGCGGGATTCGAGGTGCGCGACGTCCACCCGACGCACTACGGGCGCATCTGCCCGATTGAGACGCCGGAAGGTCCGAATATCGGCCTGATCTCGTCGCTGTCGTGCTACGCGCGCATCAACGAGTTCGGCTTCATCGAGTCGCCGTACCGGAAGGTGAAGGACGGCCGCGTCACCGACTACTGCATGATCCTCAACGCCGGCGGCCACGCGAAGTACAAGGCCGGCGACATCGTCGAAGCCGACGATCTGGTGAGCGACGACGGCCGCGCCAAGAAGAAGGGCGTCGAGTTCGAGCCGTTCTCCTTCTATCTGTCGGCGTGGGAAGAAGACCAGTACATCATCGCGCAGGCGAACGCCGCGGTGGACGCCGACGGCAAGCTCACGCAAGAGCGCGTGAACGCGCGCCAGGCCGGCAACTTCATCCTGGCGCCGCGGGCCAACGTCCAGTTCATCGACGTTTCGCCCAAGCAGCTCGTGTCGGTCGCCGCGTCGCTCATTCCGTTCCTCGAGAACGACGACGCGAACCGCGCGCTGATGGGATCGAACATGCAGCGCCAGGCCGTGCCGCTGCTGCGCGCGCGCGCGCCGTTCGTGGGCACCGGCATGGAGTACATCACCGCGCGCGATTCGGGCGCAGTCATCGTCGCCCGCCGATCCGGCACCATCGACTACGTCGACTCGCAGCGCATCGTCGTGCGCGTCGAAAGCGAGAGCGAGGATCCGAACACTAACAAGGAGATGGGCGCCGACATCTACCCGATGACGAAGTTCAAGCGGTCCAACCAGAACACCTGCATCACCCAGAAGCCGATCGTTCGGGTCGGCCAGAAGGTGCACAAGGGGCAGGTGCTCGGCGACGGACCGTGCACCGAGCTCGGCGAGCTCGCGCTCGGCCGAAACGTCCTCGTCGCGTTCATGCCGTGGCGCGGCTACAACTTCGAGGATGCGATCCTCGTGTCGGAACGGATGGTGAAGGACGACTACTACACCTCCATCCACATCGAGGAATTCGAGATCGAATCGCGCGACACGAAGCTGGGGCCGGAGGAAATCACACGCGACATTCCGAACGTCTCCGAGAGCTTCCTCAAGGATCTCGACGAGAGCGGCATCATCCGGATCGGCGCGAACGTGAAGCCGGGCGACATCCTCGTCGGCAAGGTCACGCCGAAAGGCGAGACGCAGCTGACGCCGGAAGAGAAGCTGCTCCGCGCCATCTTCGGCGAGAAGGCCGGCGACGTGCGGGACGCGAGCCTCATCTGCCCGCCCGGCATCGAGGGCATCATCGTCGGCGTGAAGATCTTCTCCCGCAAGGGCATCGAAAAGGATGACCGGGCGAAAGCGATCGAGCAGGAAGAGCTCGACATGATGGAGAAGAACCTGCAGGACGAGATCCGCATCCTTCACGACGAAGTGAAGAAGCGCGTGATCATGATGCTGAAGAACCAGGAGCTGCGGTCCGACCTCTTCGACGAGTACGGCCGCGAGCGGCTGCACAAGAAGGGCACCGTGCTCACCGACGACATCCTCCAGGCGATGCCCTACGAGACGATGGTCCGGTTGAAGATTGCGACCGACGATTCGCGTCTCGAGGACGACCTGCGGGATCTCGAAGAGCGCACCGAGCGCCAGGTGGAAGTGATCCGGAACCTGTTCGAGGAGAAGAAGGAAAAGATCCGCCGCGGCGACGAGCTGCCGCCCGGCGTCATCAAGCTCGTGAAGGTGTACGTCGCGATGAAGCGCAAGCTGTCGGTCGGCGACAAGATGGCCGGCCGGCACGGCAACAAGGGCGTCATCGCGCGCATCCTCCCCGAGGAGGACATGCCGCACCTGCCCGACGGCACGCCGGTGGAGATCGTGCTGAACCCGCTCGGCGTTCCGTCGCGTATGAACGTCGGCCAGATTCTCGAGACGCATCTCGGCTGGGCCGCGCATGCGCTGGGTCTCTATTTCGCCACGCCCGTGTTCGACGGCGCGACGGAGCTGGAGATCAAGAACTGGCTCGATCGCGCGGGCCTGCCGAAGGGCGGCAAGACGCCGCTGTTCGACGGGATGACCGGCGACATGTTCGAGCAGGACGTCACGGTCGGCTACATCTATATGCTGAAGCTGTCGCACCTGGTCGACGACAAGATCCACGCTCGGTCGATCGGGCCGTACTCGCTCATCACGCAGCAGCCGCTCGGCGGCAAGGCGCAGTTCGGCGGCCAGCGGTTCGGCGAAATGGAGGTCTGGGCGCTCGAAGCCTACGGCTCGGCGCACATCCTCCAGGAGCTGCTCACCGCGAAGTCCGACGATGTGACGGGACGCGCGAAGATTTACGAGGCGATCGTCAAGGGCGACGCGTCGTTCACGGCGGGCCTGCCCGAATCGTTCAACGTGCTGATCCGCGAGCTCCAGTCGCTCTGCCTGGACGTGGAGCTGATGAAGACGAAGAAGAAGGTTGTGGAGGTTGCTCCGCAGCCGGTGCTCGAAGAAGTCTAGTCAATTCGGATTGCGGACTGCGGATTTCGGATTCAAATCCGCATTCCGCGATCCGCAATCCGCAATACGAAGGAAACATAATGAGACCAAGTTTCCATGAACGCGGCGCGCTGACCAGCGATTTCGACGCGATTCGCATCAGCCTCGCGTCGCCCGAAAAGATCATGTCGTGGTCGCACGGCGAGGTGACCAAGCCGGAGACGATCAACTACCGCACGTTCAAGCCTGAGCGCGACGGGTTGTTCTGCGCCAAGATCTTCGGACCGATCACCGACTGGGAGTGCTTGTGCGGCAAATACAAGCGCATGAAGCACCGCGGCGTCATCTGCGACAAGTGCGGCGTCGAGGTGACGCAGGCGAAAGTGCGCCGCGAGCGCCTCGGCCATATCACGCTCGCCACGCCCGTGAGCCACGTGTGGTTCTTCAAGGGGCTGCCGAGCCGCATCGGCCATCTCCTCGATATCTCGCTCCGCGATCTCGAGCGCGTCCTCTACTTCGAAGCCTACGTCGTCGTCGATCCGGGCGAGACGGAGCTGAAGCAGAACCAGCTGCTCAACGAGGAGCAGTACCGCAAGGCGCGCGAGGAGCACGGACCGACGAAGTTCCGCGCGCAGATGGGCGCCGAGGCGATCAAGGAACTGCTGAAGCGCGTCAACGTCGAGCGTCTCGCCGTCGAGATGCGCGACAAGATGAAAACGGAGAACTCGGCGCAGAAGAAGCTGAAGTTCGCCAAGCGTCTCAAGGTGGTCGACTCGTTCCGCAAGTCGAGCAATCGGCCGGAGTGGATGATTCTGGACGTCATTCCCGTCATTCCGCCCGAACTGCGTCCGCTCGTGCCGCTCGACGGCGGCCGCTTCGCGACCTCGGACCTGAACGATCTCTATCGCCGCGTCATCAACCGGAACAACCGGTTGAAGAAGCTGATCGAGCTCAAGGCGCCCGACGTCATCATTCGCAACGAAAAGCGCATGCTGCAGGAAGCGGTCGATGCGCTGTTCGACAACGGCCGCCGCGGCCGCGTGCTGCGCGGCGCGAACAACCGGCCGCTCAAGTCGCTGTCCGACACGCTCAAGGGCAAGCAGGGCCGGTTCCGTCAGAACCTGCTCGGCAAGCGCGTCGACTACTCCGGACGTTCGGTCATCGTCGTCGGACCCGAGCTGAAGCTGCACCAGTGCGGGCTGCCGAAGAAGATGGCGCTCGAGCTGTTCAAGCCGTTCATCTACAACAAGCTCGAAGAACGAGGGCTCGTTCAGACCATCAAGCAGGCCAAGGAAATGGTCGAGCTGCAGCGTCCGGAAGTGTGGGACGTGCTCGAGGAAGTCATTCGCGAGCATCCCGTGCTGCTGAACCGCGCGCCGACGCTGCATCGGCTCGGCATCCAGGCGTTCGAGCCGGTGCTGGTGGAGGGCAAGGCAATCCGCATCCACCCGCTCGTCTGCACGGCGTTCAACGCCGACTTCGACGGCGACCAGATGGCGGTCCACATTCCGCTGTCGCCCGAGGCGCAGATCGAAGCGTCGGTGCTGATGCTCTCGAGCAACAACATCCTGTCGCCCGCGCATGGGGCGCCGATTGCGATTCCGTCGCAGGACATCGTGCTCGGCTGCTACTACCTCACGAAGTCCAAGGCGGGCGCGAAGGGCGAAGGCCGCGCGTTCGGCAACGCCGACGATGTGATGCTGGCGCTGGAGGCGGGGGAACTGGAGACCTTGTCGCCGATCCGGCTGCGGTACACGGGCGAGCTGCAGGACCTGACCGCTGCGCGCGACGATCAGGACGTGCTGCGCACCGAAGTGCAGACGGTCAACAACAAGATCATCAACACGACCGTCGGCCGCGTCATCCTGAACCAGTCGATTCCGGTGGAGATGCCGTTCGTCAACGGCCTGCTCAAGAAGAAGGGATTGCAGCAGCTCGTGCAGTCCTGTTACCTCAAGTTCGGGCTCGAGAAGACGGTCGAAATGCTCGACTCGCTCAAGAACCTGGGCTTCGCGTATGCGACCAAGTCGGGCTTGTCGATCGGCATCGACGACCTCGTCATCCCGAAGGAAAAGGTGCCGCTCGTCGACGCGGCCCGCGACGAGGTGATCAAGGTCGAATCGCAGTATCTCGAAGGCGCGATTACCAACGGCGAGCGCTACAACAAGGTGATCGCCATCTGGTCGGAAGCGACCGAGGACATCGCCAACGCGATGTTCAGCGAGATGGAGGCGATGGACCATGAAGGCCGGCAGTTCAACCCGGTGTACATCATGGCCGACTCCGGCGCGCGCGGCTCGAAACAGCAGATCCGCCAGCTCGCGGGCATGCGCGGTCTGATGGCCAAGCCGTCGGGCGAGATCATCGAGACGCCCATCACGTCGAACTTCCGTGAAGGCCTCTCGGTGCTGCACTACTTCATCTCGACGCACGGCGCGCGCAAGGGCCTCGCCGACACGGCGCTGAAGACGGCCGACTCGGGCTACCTCACGCGCCGTCTCGTGGACGTCGCGCAGGACGTGATCATCCATGAGGAGGATTGCGGCACCGTGGACGGCATCGAGGCGCGCGCGATTGTTGAATCGGGCGAGGTCATCGAGCCGCTGCGCGACCGCATCATCGGCCGGACGACGCTCGAGCGCATCACCGATCCGTTCACGGGCGAGACGATCATCGACGTGAATCAGATGATGGACGAGGAGCTGTCGTCGGCCATTCAGGACGCCGGCATCGAAAAGGTCAAGATTCGCTCGGTCCTCACGTGCACCTCGCGCCGCGGCGTGTGCGCGAAGTGCTACGGCCGCGACCTGGCCACCGGCAAGCTGGTCGAGCTCGGTCAGGCGGTCGGCGTCATCGCGGCGCAGTCGATCGGCGAACCGGGCACGCAGCTCACGATGCGGACGTTCCACATCGGCGGCACCGCGTCGCGCGTGACCGAGCAGTCGACGCTCGAAGCGCGCAACGCCGGAACCGTCCGGTTCCACGGCCTCACCGTCGTCGAAGCCAAGGACGGCAACCTGGTCGTGATGAACCGCAACGGGTCGCTCGTCGTGCAGGATGCGAAGGGGCGCGATCGCGAGCGCTACCCGATCGTCTACGGCGCGCGGCTGAAGGTAAAGGAAGGGCAGGCGATCGATCAGGGCCAGGTGCTCGTCGAGTGGGATCCCTACACGTTCTCGATCCTCACCGAGGAGCCGGGCCAGATCCGCTTCAAGGACATCCTCGAAGGCATCACCGTGCACGAGGAAGTCGACGAAGTCACCGGGTTGTCGCGCCTCATCATCGTCGACTCGCCGGACGAGAAGAAGCAGCCGGCCGTGGAGATCAAAGGCAAGGACGGGAAGGTCAACCGCAAGTACCACATGCCGTCGCACGCGCATCTGATGGTGCAGGACGGCGAGATGGTGTCGGCGGGCGACGTGCTCGCCAAGATCCCGCGCGAGACGACGAAGACGAAGGACATCACCGGCGGTCTGCCGCGCGTGGTGGAGCTGTTCGAGGCGCGGAAGCCGCGCGAAACGGCGGTCATCTCGGAGATCGACGGCCTCGTCAAGCACGGCGGCATCGTCAAAGGGCAGCGGAAGATCATCATCGTGCCCGACGAACCGGGCGCGGAGCCGCGCGAGTATTCGCTGCCCCGCGGCGTGCACGTGAACGTGCAGGAAGGCGAGCGGGTGCGCGCGGGCGAGCCGTTGATGGACGGGCCGTCGAACCCGCATGACATCTTGAACGTGCTGGGCGAGAAAGCGCTGCAGTCGTACCTCGTGAACGAGATTCAGGAGGTCTACCGGCTGCAGGGCGTGAACATCAACGACAAGCACATCGAGACGATCGCGCGGCAGATGATGCGGTGGGTGAAGATCGAGGACGTGGGGGACACGGAGTTCCTGGTCGACGAGCAGGTGGACAAGTTCCGCTTCCTCGAGGAGAACGAGCGGGTGTTGACCGCGGGCGGCCGTCCGGCGCAGGGCCGGCCGCTGCTGCTCGGGATTACGAAGGCGTCGCTCTCGACCGACTCGTTCATCTCGGCGGCGTCGTTCCAGGAAACGACGCGCGTGCTCACCGAAGCGTCGATCTCCGGGAAGGTCGATCACCTGCGGGGCCTGAAGGAGAACGTGACGATGGGGCGGCTGATTCCGGCGGGGACCGGGTTCGAGTATTACCGGAACGTGCGGATCCCAGTGGACGAGCCGCCGCCGCCGCCGGCGCCGCCGCAGCCGAGCGACGACGAGCTGGAGCTGGAGCGCGACATGGAGTACTTCGTGGAGCCCGACGAGGCGCCGCTGGCGCCGCGGACGGGGGACTTGGGGGAGTAGCGCAGGTCAGAAGTAGAAGTACGAAGTCCGAAGTTAGAAGTACGGCTTGTCACGCCGTAGCTCGAAGAGCGAAGGCGGAAGGGGACGGCGATCGAAGGATCGCCGCCCTTTTTTGCGTAGCCTTCATCAATGATCTCCGCCGAGGACCGGGCGCGGCTGGATGCGTTCGCGAAGCGGGTGCGTGTCGTCGAGCCCGCGGCGGCCATCTGGGCGCGCGCGCGCGGTCCGGCGCATCCCGACTCCGATCTCGATCTCTGCATGGTCGTGCCGGAGGTGACCCGAGTGAGCGCTCGTCGCCGCGCGGCTTCAAATGTCCTGGGCCGGCGAGGAGCGACCCTGGGTCTCTGCGCCATTGGGAGGTCGATTAGGCTGCGACGACGCTGATCCGACCAGTCTTTCTCGAGCGAGGCTTCCGCCGAATCACGATCTCGACATCCTGGTCGAGCGCCGTCAAAAGATTCATCAAGCGTTCGACGGAGAAGCCCGCCAGCTTGTAGTGCGTGAGCGCCGAGACCTTCGGCTGCACGCCTGAACTCGCTGCGGCGGTGAAACGGTCGCTGCAGATTCGCGGCGATCAGGCGACGAGCTGGGCGACCGCCTTGCGGATCAATCTCTGGGCGAGATTGGACGACGGCAACCACGCCTACGACATTTTGAAATTTCTGCTCGGTCCCGAGCGCACCTACCCCAACATGTTCGACGCGCACCCGCCCTTCCAGATCGATGGCAACTTCGGCGGCACGTCGGCCATCGCGGAGATGCTGCTGCAGTGCGACGAGGGAGAGATTCGCCTGCTGCCGGCGCTTCCCGCCGCGTGGCCGGACGGTCGCGTCACCGGCCTGAGGGCGCGCGGCGGATTCGAAATCGGCTTGACGTGGAAGAACGGTCCAGACCTGACGCAATCTCGAGCCGCATACCGTCGCGGTAGTGGAGATTTGGGCCAGGCAGCGCCGATCAGGGCAGTCCAAGCTTGAGCACCACGATGCCGTTCGCCGGCACGGTGTAGGTGAAGCCGGGCGCAACGCCCGTCACCTGTGAGGTGACCGGCACGACGCGGTCGCGAGCGTCGATCGAATTCGTCGCCTGCGGATCGGCGGCGAGGGTCAGCGCCGTCGCGGTAGGCCGAAGCGCCGCGCCGGTGACGGTCAACTGCACGGGTGCGGCCGCGGCACCGGGATTCACCAGCTTCACATAGAGGGTGCGCGACCGGCTGTCGCGCGTGACCGATACGAGCACGTCGGTGTCGGTGGCGCTCGCCTTCAGGATCTCGTCGCCGACGTTGGTGGCGAACAGCTTGATGGCGTGATAGCTCGGCGAGCCGTAGACGTGAAGCGCGTCGTAGCCGATCAGATTGGGGCGCCACTGC
>WNFV01000177.1_pt1 | contig 77992 bp, 92 predicted proteins | sample 5400101 | NCBI WGS metagenome assembly WNFV01 (sample SAMN13153361, study PRJNA577476) | soil metagenome | isolation source: 115 cm soil or saprolite under grassland replicate 1 | place: USA:California | collected 2016-06-15
CATGGCCCGCACCGCCCGCGCCAGCGACCAGTCGGGTCGTGCGGTGATCGGCTCCTCGCTCATCAGGTCGCGGACCTTGAGGCCGGCCAGGCGATGCTCATGCCGCTCCCCCCGCCCGTCCAATGCCCCGGTCGGGTCATCCAGCAGCGTCGGGACCAGCAGATCACGCTGGGTCACCACCCCCACCACGCGACCGCGGTCCACCACCGGCGCCCCCGAGATCGCCTTGTGGACCAGACGCCGCAGCGCCGCCTCGGCCGGCGCGTCGGTGGCCAGCAGGACCACCTCGCCCGTCATCGTCTCGCCGACCGCCCCGAGCAGCCGCTCGACGGTCGTCTCGTCCTGCGCTGTGGCAGTCATCATCGTCATCCCTCCCCGGCGGACTCACAGCCGACGGCGCCGCCGTGCCACCAAGGGTCCTCGATCACCGGCGACGCGGTCATGGGCCGTCGGGCACCCTTGTGACGGGACCTTCGGCAGGGGTCGCGGCCGCACCCCAGCGGCGGCGACCCAGCCACTTCTCGATCTCCACCGCGACGAACGCGGCGGTGGAGGCGACCAGCACGACGGCGAGCTGCACCGGCCCGAGCGCCCGGGTGTCGAACAGGCCCTGGAGGACCGGGACATAGACGAGGGCGAGCTGGCTCGCCAACCCGCCGAGCACGGCACCGAGCAGGAGGCGGTTGGAGCGCGCACCCAGCGCGAAGAAGCTCTCGCGCTCGGACCGCACGGCGAGGGCGTGACCGAGCTGGAGCAGCGCGAGCGTCGTGAACACCATCGTCTGCCACGGCCAGCCGGCGGCTCGGGCGCCGGCGAGCAGCGCAAGGCAGACGGCCGCCATGGTGAGCCCCACCCACAGGGCGTGCTGCCAGAGGCCCCGGGCGAAGATCGACTCGGTCGGCGAGCGGGGCGGGCGGCGCATGGCGCCGCGCTCGACCGGCTCCAGCCCGAGCGCGATCGCGGGCAGGCCGTCGGTCACCAGGTTGATCCAGAGGATCTGCACCGGCAGCAGGGGGACCGGCAGGGCGAGCACCGATGCCAGGAACATGACCCAGATCTCGCCCGAGTTGGTGGTGAGCAGGTAGCGCACGAAGCGGCGGATGTTGTCGTAGATGCGCCGCCCCTCCTCGACGGCGGCGACAATGGTGGCGAAGTCGTCGTCGGCCAGCACCATGTCGGCCGCCTCCCTGCTGACGTCGGTGCCGGTGACGCCCATGGCCACGCCGATGTCGGCGCGGTGCAGGGCCGGCGCGTCGTTGACGCCGTCGCCGGTCATGGCGACCACCGCCCCGCGCGCCTTCCAGGCGGTGACGATGCGGAGCTTCTGCTCTGGGCTGGTGCGGGCGTACACGGGCGTGGCGGCGACCCGCTCGACCAGCGCCGCGTCATCCAGGCGTGCGAGCTCGGCCCCGGTGACGACGGCGCCGGCGCCGTCGAGGACACCGACGCGGCGGGCGACCGCGGCGGCCGTGCGGGCGTCGTCGCCGGTGATCATCACCGGCGCGACGCCGGCCCGCCGGCATGCGGCGACGGCGGCGGCCGACTCCGGCCGCGGCGGGTCGGCCATGGCGACCAGCCCGAGCAGGCGCAGGCCGGCCTCGGCGGACGCCACCGGCTCGGGTACGGACGGCAGGTACCGGTCGGCGAAGGCGAGGATCCGGTAGCCCTCCGACGCCCACCGCGCCGCCACCGCCACGGCGTCCTCGGCGAGCGTGGCGTCGGCCGGGCGGAGCAGCGGGACCAGCGCGTCCACCGCTCCCTTGGTCGCCGCCCAGACGCCATCCGGCCGGCGGTGCACGGTGGTCATGCGCCGCCGGGCGGCGTCGAAGGCGACCTCGGCCACCCTGGGCCGCTGCCGCTCCAGCGCCTCGCGGGTGATGCCCCGCTTGCCGGCCAGGGCGAGCAGGCTGGCCTCGGTCGGGTCGCCGCTGGCGCCCCACTCCCCGTCCGGTCCACGGGGAGGTCGCAGGCTCGCATCGTTGCAGGCCGTCGCCGCTGCAGCCAGGCGGTCCAGCCAGTCGTCAGCGGCCGACCCGGCCTCGCGGTCGGGCTCGACGCGGCCCGAGGGAGCGTACCCGTCCCCGGCGACGCGATAGGTCCCCGCGGGCGTCCAGACACGCTCCACCAGCATGCGGTTCTGGGTGAGCGTGCCGGTCTTGTCCGAGCAGATCACCGTGACCGAGCCGAGCGTCTCCACCGCCGGGAGCTTGCGGACCAGGGCACGCCGGCGGGCCATGCGCCTGGCGCCAAGCGCCAGCGCGATGGTGACCACCGCCGGCAGCCCCTCGGGGATGGCGGCCACCGCCAGGCTCACCGCGGTCAGGAACATCCGCTCGACCGGCTCCCCGCGGGCCACCCCGGCCGCGAAGACGACCGCGCAGACCACCAGGGCCGCCGCGGCCATGCGACGGCCGAGCACGGCGAGGCGGCGCTGCAGCGGCGTCGGCGACGCCGGATGCGCCTGCAGCAGCTCGGCCAGGCGCCCCAGCTCGGTCGCCATCCCGGTCGCGACCACCACGCCGGCGCCGCGACCGCCCGTGACGGCAGTGCCGCGAAACGCCATGTTGCGCCGTTCGGCCGGCAGCGCGGCGTCCACGTGCGGCAGCGGCTCGGTGCGCTTGCCCACCGGCTCGGACTCCCCGGTGAGCGCCGCCTCGTCGACGCGCAACGCCCACACCTCAGTCAGGCGCAGGTCGGCGGCGACCAGGCCGCCCTGCCCGAGCAGCACGACATCGCCCGGTACCAGCTCGGCGGCGGGCACCTCGCGGACCTGGCCGCCCCGCCGCACCCGCACGCTCGGCGCGGCCATCGCCTTGAGCGCGGCCATCGCCCGCTCCGCCCGGTACTCCTGCGCGAAGCCGACCAGGCCGTTGAGGACCAGGATCGCGAGGATCACCAGGGTGTCCTTCAGGTCACCGACGGCTGCGGTGATGGCAGCGGCGATCAGCAGGACGACGATCATCGTGTTGCCGAACTGCTCGGCCAACAGGCGCCACGGCGGCTTCCGCGCCCGCTCGACCAGCTCGTTGGGGCCGGACAGGTCGAGCCGGCGGGCCGCCTCCGCTGGCGGCAGGCCGGCGGCCGGGTCGACGCCGAGGGCCACAGCGACCGCACCGGCAGGCTCCGCCCAGGCACGCTCGACCTGGGCGCCTGGCGTGGAGGCCGGCGGGCCGCTGGTCGCTTGCATCAGGTCCGGCCTGGTGGTCCGGCGGGCCGTTCGGCCATGCCGACCGGGGCCGGCGGGCCCTGGTCGCGGTCGGCGGTCCGCGCGAACCTTGGGGTGACGGGGAACGATCGCCGACGGGAAGAGGTGACGTCATGAAGACGTTCGAGCACATCGTGGTCGGCGTCGACGGGTCGGACGCGGCCGCGGAGGCGGCCGCGGTCGCGGGACGGCTGGCCCTCGACCTGGACGCGAAGGTCACCGCGGTCCACGTGCGACAGATCATGCCGCTGTGGTCCCCACTCGCCCCGAGCATCGACCCCGAAGCCTACTGGCAGGGCATCGAGCGGCTGGCCTCGAAGCGGACCGCCGAGGTCCTCGACCGGCTCGGCGCGCCGTGGCGGCTGGAGGTGCGCACCGGCGACGCGGCGACCCAGCTGGAGCTGGCCGCCGCCGAGCACGACGCCGGCCTCATCGTCGTCGGGGCCCGCGGGCACAAGGGGACCCGCCGGCTGCTGCTCGGGTCCGTGTCGACCCGGCTGGTGCACCACGCCGGCCGGCCCGTGCTCGTGGTCCGCTGACCCGTTCAGCGAGCCGGCACCCCTTGGCGGTGTCGCCGGTGCGCCGGGGCACGCAGCCTGTCCGGGAACTCCAGGCCCCAGGTCCGGCGGTGGTCCTGGCGCAGGTGCCAGACCATCTCGCTCCGGTTCCAGAAGCGCAGCTCGCACTTGGGGCACTGCACGGTCGTCATCGTCCTCACCTCCAGCGCTCCAGGTCCCAGTCTGGCGCCGGGACCCGCGGTTCGCCAGGGCACGGAGACCCGCTTCGAGGGGGCCGACCGCCTCACGCGTCGCCGGCGGGCACGGACGGGGGCACCACCAGCACCGGCTGCTCGGCGAACTCGAGGACGTGCGCGGTCTCGCCGCCGACGTAGGGCGCGCCGGCGCGGCGCTCCTGCTCGGACCTGCCGATGACGACCAGGTCGGCGTGCCAGGTGCGGGCCTCGGCGAGGATCCGCCGGGCCGGGTCGCCGTGGAGCTGGCAGGTCTCGACCTCGACCCCCGACCGCCGGGCCAGCCTGGCGACGTGGCCGAGCACGGATGCCGCCGCCACGCCACGCCGCTCGCGGACGCGGGTGTCGCCGGACACGGCCTCGAACGCGTCGCCGAGCGCACCGTCGCGGAGGACGTTGACGGCACGGACTCGCGCCCCGAGGCGAACGGCGAGGTCGATGGCGGCCCGGGCGGCCGTCAGCGCGGCCGGCGAGTCGTCCACCGCCGCCAGGATCCGCGTGATCATCGTCGCCTCCCGGCCGCGGCCTCGCGCTCCGCCAGGCGAGCACCTGCGCGCCGCAGCCGGACGCCGTCGGCGCGCTCCTGCTCGTCGAGGGACAGCTCGACCCCGGCCAGCGCCGTCTGCAACCGCGGGATCCAGCGGTCCTGGATGGCGCGCAGCCGCTGGCGCGTCGCCGCCACCTCCTCGTCGACGATGCGGGCGGCCGTGGTGGCGGCCGCGTGGCGGAGCGCGGCGGCCAGCGCCGCCCGGTGCGCCGACGCCGCCTGGCCGAGCGCGGCCGAGCGCGGCCCGAGCGGGGCATGGTCGGCGGGCGGGGCGTCGGTGGCCTGGCCGGGGTAGCGGATGCCCATGGTCTCGGCCCACACGACGGTGACCTCGGCGGCCGGGCCGTCGCCGGCCAGCCGCAGGGCGCGCTGCCCGCCGAGCAGCGTCGCGCGCAGCAGCCACGTCTCGGCGTCCCCGCAGGCTCGTTGCCAGTCGTCGCCGGTGCGCTGGACGAGCAGCGCCAGGCGCTCCTGCTCGCGGCGGAGGATGCGCAGCTTGCGGTCGAGCAGGTCCAGCCCGCGCCGGGCGATCTCCAGCCGTCTGCGCAGCCACAGCCTGCCCGCCCGTCCGGGCGGGAACCGCAGCGGCCCGCGGGATCCGCTCATGGGCGCTCCTCGTAGAAGGCGTCCAGGGCCTCGCGCGGCAACATGGTGAGCTCGCGCCGTGGCAGCACCGACAGCACGTGCCAGGCGCGTTCGAAGGTCTCGTCCAGGCTGCGGAGCTCGTCGCGCCGCTGGCTGGCGAGCGAGCGCTCGAACGCCCGCTCCAGCTCCAGGTAGCCGCGGTCGGTGACGCTGAGCGCGGCGGCGCCGACCAGCTCGGCGAGCTCACGCGCCTGCCGGGCTCGCGCGAGGGCGGCGAGGAGCTGAGCGGCGAGGTCGAGATGCTCTGGGCGGGTCCGTCCCACGCCGACGCCCTTGCGCATCAGCCTGGACAGCGACGACAGCACGTCGACGGGGGGATAGACGCCTCGGGCGTGCGCGTCGGCGGACAGCACGATCTGGCCTTCGGTGATGTACCCGGTGAGGTCGGGCACCGGATGGGTGATGTCCCCTGCGGGCATGGTGAGCACCGGGAGCACGGTGACCGAGCCGGGGAGCCCCCGGACGCGGCCGCAGCGCTCGTACAGGGAGGCGAGGTCGCTGTACAGGTAGCCGGGGTAGGCGCGGCGGGAGGGGATCTCGCCGCGCGCGACCGACACCTCCCGAAGGGCTTCGCAGTAGCTGGTCATGTCGGCCATGACCACCAGCACGTGGCGGCCGAGGGCGAACGCCAGGTGCTCGGCCAGGGTCAGCGCCAGGCGCGGGGTCAGGAGCCGCTCGATCACCGGGTCGTCGGCGAGGTTGAGCAGCAGCGCAAGCTCACCGGCGGCGGAGCGCTCCTCCAGCGCGTCGCGGACCGAGGCGGCCTCGGCGTGGGTGAGCCCCATCGCGGCGAACACCACGGCGAACGGCTCGCCGGCGACCGACGCCTGTGCGGCGATCTGCGTCGCGAGCTCCAGGTGCGGCAGGCCCGCGACCGAGAAGATGGGCAGCTTCTGGCCGCGGACCAGCGTCGTCAAGGCGTCGATCACCGACACGCCGGTCAGGACGGGCTCGGCGGGCGGCTCGCGCAGGGTCGGGTTGAGCGGCGCGCCACCCAGCGCGGCGGAAGCCCGGCCGAACACGGGCGGGCCACCGTCGACGGGCTCGCCGCGGCCGTTGCACACCCGGCCGAGCCAGCCGGCGCCGACCGGGACGCGCAGCGGCGTACCGTTGAAGGCAACGCTGGTGCCGCCCGGGTCCATGCCGTCGGTGCCCTCCAGGACCTGGACGACCGCGAGGTCGCGGTCGACCTCCAGCACCAGGCCGTGGCGCACCTGGCCGCTGGCGAGCCGGATGCGGGCGAACTCGTCCCAGCCGACCCCGGCGGCGCCGCGGACCACCAGCAACGGGCCGCGCAGCTCGGCGACGTCGGTGTGCTCCAGCTCGATCAGGGTCACTGCAGCACCTCCAGGCGGTCCAGCATCGCGTCGCGGCGGGCGCGCATGCCGTCTGCGGGATCGCCGCCCAGCTCCTCACGGGCGCGCAGCAGCGGCGAGAAGTCCTGCTCCTCGATGGTGGCTGCCGGCTCGCCGTGGTCCGGCCGCCGTCGGAGAACGCGTCGACCGGGCTGAGTGCGCTCTGCTGCAGCACCGCCTCGCGCAGCAGGCGCCCGGCCAGCAGCACCACACGCTCGCGGCCGGGCAACGCACCCACCCCCACGAGCTCGGCGAGCGCGCCGAGCCGGTCGGCCTCGGCCAGCAACCCGGCGATCCGCGCCCTGCGCTCCACCCAGTCCGGGTCGCCGTGGCGCAGGTGCCAGGCGGCGAGGGCGTCCACGTCGCGGGAGAACGAGGCGGCCCAGGAGACCGCCGGGTAGTGGCGGGCGTAGGCGAGGTCCCGGTCGAGCGTCCACAGGCAGCGCACGAAGCGCTGCGTGTGGGTGGTGACCGGCTCGGTCATGTCGCCGCCCGGCGGGGAGACCGCGCCGATGATCGTCACCGACCCCTCGCGCCCGGCGCGGGTGGCGACGCGACCGGCGCGCTCGTAGAAGGCCGCGAGGGCGGAGGCGAGGTCGGCCGGGTAGCCTTCCTCGGCGGGCAGCGCGCCACTGCGGGAGGCGAGCTCGTGCAACGCCTCCGCCCAGCGGGAGGTCGAGTCGGCGATCACCACGGCGTCGCGGCCCATGTCGCGGAAGTGCTCAGCGACCGTGACGGCGCTGTAGACGCTGGCCTCCCGCGCCATTATCGGCATGTTCGAGGTGTTGGCGATGACGACGGTGCGCTCCGAGAGCCGCCCGCCGGTGCGGGGGTCGGGCAGCTCAGCCAGCTCGGCGACGACGTCGGCCAGCTCGTTGCCCCGCTCGCCGCAGCCCACGTACACGATCACGTCGGCGTCGCACCATTTGGCGATCTGTTGGAGCAGCACGGTCTTGCCGGTGCCGAAGCCTCCCGGCACCGCCGCGGTGCCACCCCGCGCGACGGGCAGGAGCACGTCGAGGACTCGTTGGCCGGTAAGCAGCGGGACGACCGTGTCCAGCCGCCCGCTCTGCGGCTTCGGGCGCCGCACCGGCCAGCGAAGGGTCATGGCGACGTCACGGCCGGCGACCGTCGCCAGCGGCTCGGTGGGGGCGTAGACGCCCGGGGGCCGCACCGCCTCGACGCGGCCGGCCACGCCGGGCGGTGTCAGCACCAGGTACGGGACGGCGCCGGCATCGTCCACGGTGCCGAGCGGCGCGCCCGAGGCAACCATGGAGCCCGCAGCGACGGTGGAAGGCCCAGACCCGGCCGTCGCCCTCGCCGCGGCGAGCGGGCCCGAGCCACCTCCCAGCACCCGTCAGGGGTCGCAGCAGCCCGTCGAACACCCCCCCGAGCAAGTGCGGGCCGAGCGGAGCCGACAGCGGCTCGCCGCGGGAGATGGCCGCGGCGCCGCACGCGAGCCCTCCGGTGTGCTCGTAGGCCTGCACGGTCGCGAGGTCGTCCCGGATGGCGACGACCTCGCCGGCCAGCGCCTGCGGACCAAGCTCCACCTCATCCAGCATGGCGGCCCCCGACAGCCCACGGACCTCCACCAGCGGACCGTTGACCCGCACCACCCCGCCCCTCGCGGTCACGGCGCCCACAGGCCCTCCACCTCCGCTCCGAGCGCGTCGACCGCCCGGTCCGCGAGCGCGTCGAGGGAGCAGTCGACGCGCCGGCCCGGCGCCTCGGCCACGACGCCACCCTGCGGTGGCTCGCGGACGACCGCGTGCGAGCCCACCTGCGCCCGCGCGAGCCGCGCGAGCCGCTGCCGCAGCCGCGGGTAGCCGGGGTCCTCGCGCAGCTCGCCGACCGCGGCGCGGGCCTGCTGCCCGAGCGCCTCGTACGCCTGACGCCGGGCGGCGAGCAGCACGCCGCGGGCGCGGCGCGCAGCCGCCGCCCGCTCCGCCGCCGCGACCGCGGCACCGTCGGCCGCACCCCGCTTCCTGGCCTCGGCAAGGATCGCCGCCGCCTGGTCGCGCGCCTCGGCGAGCACCGCACCGGCCTCGGCGGCCGCCTCGGCGCGCGTCCGCTCAGCGTCCGCACGTGCCCGCGCGAGCAGGAGGTCGCGGACCGGGACGAGCGCGGCCTGGGTCACGGGAGCCTGGCTCATGGCGGCATCACCACCGTCAGCGGCCAGCGCCGCTCCAGCTCGTCGCCGAGCGCCGCGGCCGCCCGGTCGGTCAGCACCACCACGGCCACATCGCCGTCCAGCGAGCCCCAGGCCGCACGCACCGCCTGCTCGTCCTCCGCCACCAGCACCTGCGCCCCGGCCAGGGCGAAGCCCTGCACCCGCACGAGCTCGCCGACGACCGCGACCCGCGCCACGGCTCACGCCCTCCCGATGATGATGATGCCGACGATCAGACCGTAGATGGCGATGCCCTCGGCCAAGCCGACGATCACCATGGCGCGGCCGAAGAGCTCGGGACGCTCGCTCATCGTCGCGAGCGCCGCAGCGCCCGTGTAGGCGACCGCGATGGCCGCCCCGATCGACGAGGCGGCGACGGCGATCGCCGCACCCAGCAGCGCCGTTCCGCTCGGCGCGCCGGCGGACGCCGCCTCGGTGGCCTGGGCGGCTGCCTGCCCTGCGGCCGCCCCGGCGGGCCCGGCGGTCAGCGCCAGCGCCAGGACCACCAGCGCGGCCACCGCCACGAGCGCATTGACGGCGAGGAGGGCACGCACCGCCCCCCGGCCGCCGCGCCGCAGGGCCAACGTGGTCGCGACGGCCACCGTGGTGACCATGGGCAGCAAGATCAGCCAGACCCACATGGAAGGTCCTCCTCCGACGTGATCGCGAGACGCCAAGGCCGGAACGGCCGGCCCTGGCGCTGGAACACCCGCGAGAACAGCTCGTAGTACTCAAGGCGCAGCGCCTGCACCCCGGCCACCAGCGCCTCCAGCGAGAACGCCAGCGCGTTGCCGACGGCCGCCACCAGCACCGCCGCCGCGACGAACAGCCCGCCTCGGCGCCACAGCCCGGCGGTCCCCTGCCACACGACCGCGCCGAGGGCGGCGTGGGTGAGGCCGAAGGCGGCGAGCCGGACGAACGACACGACGTTGGAGCCCAGACGCGCCACCGCGTCGAACAGCTCGACCGACGCCTGCCCGACCCCGGCGGCGCCGCCACCGGCCTCGGCGAGGAACCCGGCGAAGGCGAGCGCGAGCCCGGCCGCCGCGGCCACCCCACCGGCCACCACCGGCCACGTCAGGTGCAGGTACCAGCCGCCCGCGGCCGCGCCCAGGCCGAGGTACAGCGCCGCCCCGGCGATGCCCGACGGCGCGTACAACGCAAGCAGGAGGCCGCCCTCTCGCCAGCGGTTGACGGTCCCGAGCATGTAGGCGCCGGCGAGCAGCACCGCGCCGATCCCGAGCGCGGCCAGCAGCAGCGGGACCGGGCGTTCCAGCGGCTCCAGCCACAGGACCGGCACGATCCCGCTCGGCCCGAAGCACTCCCCGTACAGCAACCCGAAGACCGTACTGGTGAGGCCCGCGCCCGCGACGAACGGCCAGGCGCGGCGCAGGCGCACCAGCGGTCGCGGCCACCCCGCGTACAGTGCCGCCGCGAGCAGCAGCAGCAGCGCGCCGTGCCCGCGTCCCCGAACATCATCCCGAACATCAGCACGTAGGCGGCCGCCGCGGCGACGGTCGGGTCGACGTCGACGTAGGGCACGGTGCCGTAGGTTTCCACCAGCGGCGTCAGCGACCGGCGCAGGCCGGCGTCCCGCAGCAGCGTGGGCGCGTCCACCCCTCGCGGGTGGGGCAACGGCACCACCGCGCCGCCGACCTCGCCAAGCCGACCGGCGAGCCCGGGTACGGCCTCCGAGGGCACCCAGCCAGCCAGCGCGGCCACCCTCCCCCGCACGACCGCCCCGCGGGCGAGCTCTTCCAGCTGCGCCTCGCCGGCCGGCAGCGGCGCCTCGGCTCCCGTGACCGCATCCAGGTCCACGACGCCGGCAACGGCTACGCGGGCCAGCGTGTCGCGCAGCGCCTCCACCGGAGCCACCAGGGCGACCCGCTGCATCCGCACCGGTCGCGGGACCTCACGCCAGGGCATCGAACACCTCCAGGGGCCGGCCGCCGCGGGCGGCGAGCTCCAGCGCCGCGCGCACCCGCCAGGCGTCCACGCCCAGCACCGCGACCGCGCCGAGCACGGGCGCTGGCCCCTGGCCCGTGGCGCGGAGCAGCTCGAAGCCGTCCCGCTCCACCCGGGTCCACCAGCGCGCCTCCGCCTGCCACAGCTCGTCGAGGCCGGCGACGCCGAGCAGCGCCCAGCGCGCGCGGGCCGGGAGGCGATCCAGCAGCGCGGGAAGCGAGGTGGCGGCGAGGGCCGCGGGACCCAGCAGCGCCGCCGCGCCGGCGGCCCAGGGCGCGGCCCGGTCCACCGCGGCCGCCAGGCGTGCCGCCCACGACAGCCGCATGCCGACCATCACCGCCCACGGCGTCTCCGCACCGGGATCGCCCCAGCGCGACGTCGCAAGGGTCGTGCGGAACTCGGCCGGCGAGCGCGCCCGCTCCAGCCGTGGCCAGGCGGTGGCGAGCGTGCCGAGACGGAACGGCTCCTCCGCGGCCCCTCCCGCCAGGCGGTGCAGCAGGTCCTCCACATTGGCGATCTCGAACCAGGCGACGAGCAGCCGCGTGGTGTCCGCGCCCTCTCGCGGCAGCCAGCCGGCAAGCACCCGCAGGTGCCACAGCAGGGTCGCGGCGACGCCACGCTGGGCCTCCGCCAGGTCCTGCCCGGGGTGGACGTCGTGCCGGTACGGCGTTGCCGCCAGCGTCGCCACCGCGGCGTCGAGCGAGGGCGAGGCGGCCAGCGCGCGTGCGGCCGCGCGCCCCATCCGCCGCCGGGCGAGCGCCCTGGCTCGCACGCTTCCGGCCACCCAGCCGACGCTCACGGGGTCTCCCTCCCGCCGACCCGCGCGGGCTCGCCGGCGCCGGCGGCCTGGACCATGGCGACGACCCGGCTCACGTAGGCGGGTATCCGGCGCTCGGCCAGCTCGCGTAGACCGGCGGCCCGCCGCGCGGCGTCCTCGAGCAGCCCGGCCGCCTCGGCGCCGGCCCGCGTGCGTGCCCGTGCCGCCGACACCGCGCGCTCGCTGTCCGCGCGTGCCCGGGCCGAGGCGACCAGCGCGGCCGCCTGCTCGCGCGCGCCCGCCCGGGTCTCCTCGGCGTCCCGGCGCCCGTCCTCCCGCAGCCGATCGCACTCCGCCTCGACCGCGGCGAGCAGGTCCAGGACCGGACCGAGCTCGGCCGCTGCCTCGGTCATCCGGTCGGCGGGCACCCCCGGACGCGCCGCCGCGCCCGGCGTACCGGCCGGGCGGAACCGGTTGAGGAAGTCGCGGGGCCCGATGGTGCTCGCCTCCTCTCGGCCGGTGACCCGGGCACCACCTCCACGCTATGCGCTTGGCAGCGAGGAACCAGGGCCGATGGTCCCCCCGGCGACCGGCCACTCCGCGCTGGTTTTGACGCCGAACAGCGCCGAGATGTGGCGGAGTCGGGTGACGGCGACGGCGAGCGCGACCGAGACGGCGAACGAGCCGAGCAGCACGACCGACACCTTCAGCGCAACGACCCCCAGCCAAGGGACGACCGGCCGACCCGGGTCCGGCAGCACGCCGGCGAAGGTCACCGAGGTCCAAGGGCGTTCGCCCCTCACGGAAGCTCCCGGCCGCGGCTAGGGTCGAGGTGGGGAGGGCCGCCGGATTGCCGGATTTACGTGAGCGGGACGTGCGCATGGTACTGGGGACGATCGAGCAGCCCGAACATCCGGGTAGGAACACGGCGGCATCCTCTACTGTTGGCAACAGTGGAACGGTGCCGCACGGTCGGAGGTAGGGCTGTGGCATCCGATGCCGGGCTCGAGGTGGGGGGCGACGACGGCCTCCCGCTTGACGGGTCGGGTGGCGTGGGCGTGGACGTCGAGGCGCTCCTGGCCGCCCAGCCGGACCGCGTATCGGGTCCGCTGGTCGACCTGGCGCCGGCGGCCTTCACGCTCGACGCCGGGGGTGCCGGCCGCTGGACGGTCCGGGTCGAGCGCGACGGGCGCCTGCTGTGGGCCCCGGGCATCGCGAAACACGCCCAGGCGACGATCCGCGCCGACGCCGACACCCTCGTCGCGATGCTCTCTGGGCGGGCGAGCGGGGTCGGCGCGTTCATCGCCGGCCGGCTGTCGGTTCGCGGGAGCCTGGGGCTGGCGCTGCTGCTGGAGGGGGCGCTCGCCCCCGAGGAACGCCCCGCACGCTTCCCGCGCCCGGCGACCGCGACGGCCGGCGGCATCCGCACACCGTACCTGGATGGCGGCCCGCCCGATGCGCCCGTCGTGGTCGCGCTGCACGGCCTTGGCGCGACCAACGCCTCCCTGCTCCCGACCGTGTGGGACCTGGCAACCGACTACCGGGTCATCGCCCCCGACCTGCCCGGGCACGGCGTCGCCGACAAGCCGCTCGCATCGTACGGCGCCGCGTGGTACGGGCGCTGGCTGGAGCAGTTCTGTGACGTGCTCCAGCTCGACCGGTGCTTCCTGCTCGGCAACTCGCTTGGCGGGCGGATCGCGATCGAGGGCGGCCTGTTGATGCCCGACCGGGTCCGTGGGCTGGTGCTGCTGACACCGTCGCCGGCGTTTCGCAAGCTGCGGCAGTTCGTGCCGGTCGTCCGCCTGCTGCGCCCGGAGCTCGCGGTCCTCCCGCTTCCGATCGGGCATGGGGTGGCGGTCGCCGGCCTGCGGGGGATGTTCGCCGTCCCGGAACGCATTCGGCAGAGCTGGTACGACGCCGCCGCCGACGAGTTCCTCAGGGTGATGCGCGACCCACGGGGCCGCATCGCGTTCTTCTCGGCGCTGCGCCAGGTCTACGTGGAGGAGGCGTTCGGCGCTCGCGGGTTCTGGGAGCGGCTGCCGGGCCTGCGGCCGCCGGCGCTGTTCGTGTGGGGCGACCGCGACCGGCTGGTACCGCACGGGTTCGAGCGGCACGTGGTGCAGGCCCTTCCGGGCTGCCACTCCGTGGTGCTGCGCGACTGCGGCCACGTGCCGCAGTTCGAGCTGCCCGCTGAGACGCACGGGCTGATCCGCTCGTTCCTGGCGAAGACGACGGCTGCTGGATCGCGGTAGCCGGGGCGGCGGGGTCCGGCCGACCGGCCCTGCGACAGGGGGACGTTGCGCCCTTCCGGTGCTGTGGTGGGTTCGCCACGCTGGTGGGCATCTGCGAGGCGTTGCGGGAGGATCGATCATGGAGCGGATGAGCCCACTGGACGCGGGGTTCCTGGACCTGGAGGACGCCGACCGCCACGCGTCGCTGGCGATCGCCTCGGTCGCGGTCTTCGAGGGGCCGGCACCGTCGTATGAGGAGTTCCTGGCGGCGGTCGCCGGGCGGCTGCCGCTGGTCCCCCGCTACCGGCAGAAGGTTCGCCGGCTCCCCCTCGACCTCGGCCGGCCGGTGTGGGTGGACGACCCGCACTTCGACCTGCTCTACCACATCAGGCAGACGGCGCTGCCCGCCCCCGGCGGCCAGGAGCAGCTGCGGCACCTGATCGAGCGGGTGATGGCGCAGCGGCTGGACCGGGAGCGGCCGCTGTGGGAGAGCTGGCTGGCGGAGGGCCTTCAGGACGGTCGCTGGGCGGTGCTGACCAAGGTGCACCACTGCATGATGGACGGCGTGTCAGGCACCGACCTGTTCCGGCTGTTCTTCGACACCTCGCCAGAGCCCTTCGCAGGTGTGGAGGACGACTGGGCGCCGACGCCGGAGCCGTCGATGCTGCGGCTGACCGCGGAGGCGCTGGGTGAGCTGGCGGTCAGCCCGCTGGAGCAGGTCCGCGCGCTGCGGGACGCGCTGCGGACCCCCGGGGAGCTCATCCGGCACACGATTGACACCGCCCACGGGCTTGCCGCACTGGCCGGCGCCCTGATGCCGACGAACAGCTCGTCGCTCAGCGGTCCGGTCGGGCGGTCGCGCCGCTACCGCTGGGTCCAGGCGCCGTTCGCCGACGTCGACGCCGTCCGCCGGCAGCTCGGCGGGACCGTCAACGACGTGGTGCTGGCGGCGGTCACCGGGGCGTTCCGCGGGCTGCTGCTGGCCCGTGGCGAGCCGCCCGGCCCCCACGTCATCCGCACGTTGGTGCCGGTGTCGGTCCGCGCGGCGGGCGAGCGGGGGGTCTTCGACAACCGCGTCTCGTTGCTGCTGGCCGACCTGCCGGTGGACGTCGCCGACCCGGTCGAGCGGCTGGCCGCGGTCCGCGCCCACCTGGCGGCGCTGAAGACGAGCAAGGAGGCCGAAGCCGGGGAGGCGATGACCCAGGTCGCGCGCTACGAGCCGTTCCCGCTGGTGTCCCTCGGCATGCGGCTGCTGTTCAGGATGCCGCAGCGCAACGTCGTCACGGTGACCACCAACATCCCCGGCCCGCGCCAGCCGATCTACGCGCTGGGCCGTCGGGTGCTGGAGATCCTGCCGTACGTTCCGATCGCCACCACCGTGCGGGTCGGCATCGCGGTCTTCAGCTACTGCGACGAGGTGACCTTCGGGATCACCGGCGACCGTGACAGCACCGCCGACATCGACGTGCTCGCCGGCGGGATCACCGACAGCCTGGCCGAGCTGGTCGAAGCGGCGCGGCGCAAGACCGCCCCCGCGCGGCGCAAGACCGCGGCGCGGCGCAAGACCGCCGTCTGAAAGGGGAGCCTGATGGGTGCGAGTGTCGTCGTCACCGGCGCGAACCGGGGTATCGGGCTGGAGACCGCGCTGGAGCTGGCCTCGGCGGGCTACGACGTGATCGGGACGGCCCGGTCGAGGGTCAAGGCCAAGGCGCTGCTCGACGCCGCCGAGGCCCGCGGGCTGAAGGTCCGGTCGGTGCTGCTCGACGTCGCCGACGCCGCCTCGACCGAGCGTGGCTTCGCGAAGATCGTGGAGCTCACCGACGGCGGCCCGTGGGCGGTGGTGAACAACGCGGGGTTCGCGCAGGCGGGCGCGATCGAGGACGTCGACGACGCGGCGGTGCGCTACCAGCTCGAGGTCAACCTGGTCGCGCCGGCCAGGATCGCCAGGCTCGTCCTGCCGGCGATGCGCGAGCGCGGCGAGGGACGAATCGTCAACGTGTCGTCGATCGCCGGACGCCTCTCGCTACCCCTGCTCGGCTGGTACTGCGCCTCCAAGCACGGCGTGGAGGCGATGACGGACGCGCTGCGCATGGAGGTGGCCCGCTACGGCGTCAAGGTGGTGCTCGTCGAGCCCGGCAGCTTCGGCACCGGGATCTGGGGGGACGCGCGCTATCCCGACGAGGCGAGCACCGGCGAGTACGCGGCCGCATACCAGCACGCACGCAGCACGACGACGCGGCTCACCCCGTTCATGCCGAGCCCGTCGTGGGTGGCGCTGACGGTGCGGCACGCGCTGGCCAGCCCGCGGCCGCTGGCGCGCTACCTCGTCGGCCTCGACGCGGTCGGCGGCGTGGTCGTCGAGCGGCTGACGCCCACGGTGATCAGCGACATCGTGAAGGAGGTCGTGGCCGGCGTCCGGTAGGGAGCCCTGTCCGCGGAGGCTGGGGAGCCGGGCCCATTCGCGGCGTGAGCGATCATCCCACGCCGCGCGCGCTTCCTGGTCGGCGGGAGACGTGAGGGGCGGGGTCGTGGCCGGCGGGCCGGAGGCGGGCGACGGCGTCCAGGCCACCGCCGGGGTTGGGGCGCAGCTCGCCGGTGCCGCCACTGGCCTCCAGGAGTTGGCGGACGACGGCCAGGCCGAGCCCGGTGCCTTCCCGATCGGCGCTGGGCGCCCGCCAGAAGCGGTCGAAGGCACGCTGGCGTTGCTCGGCCGGCATCCCCGGGCCCTGGTCGGTGACGTGCAGCTCCACCCACTCGCCGGCGCGGCCGATGGCCAGATGAACCTGGGTGCCGGCCGGGGCGACCCGCAGGGCGTTGGCGAGCAGGTTGTCCAGCACCTGCTCCAGGGCGCCCGGGATGGCCCAGACCCGCACGGCCGGGCCCGGCTGGAAGGTGAGCCGCACGCCTTGCTCGGCGGCCAGCGGCCTCCAGGCCGCCTGCCGGTCGGCGGCCACCGCGGCCGCGTCGACGACCTCGCGCCGGGTGGGAGCGGCCTCGGCCCTGGCGAGGGTGAGCAGGCCGTCGACCAGTCGCGCCAGCCGGCCGGTCTCGGCGACCGCCGCGCGCAGGTCGCCGGCGGCCTCCCGCGGCACCACGGGTTCCAGGTTCTCCAGCCGCAGGCGCAGCGCGGTCAGGGGGGTGCGGAGCTGGTGGGAGGCGTCGGCCACGAACGCCCGCTGGGTGTCCAGCACCCGGCCGAGCCTGGCCGCCATGTCGTTGAACGCGGCCGCCAGCCGGCGCACCTCCGGTGGTCCCCCACCGGTTGGCGCGCGGGTGGCCAACTCGCCGCGGGCCACGACCGTGGTCGCCTGCTCCAGGGCCCGGATCGGGCGGGTCACCGAGCGGGCCAGCGCGAACCCGGCCAGCGCCACCACGCCGAGCACCACCGCCGCCACCGCGCCGAGGGCCAGCCAGACTTGTCGCACACGGGCGTCCACCGCCGAGGTCGGGTAGGTGATGCGCACCGCGCCGTAGACGCGTCCCTGGGAGGCGACCGGCACGGCCACGTACAGGAAGGCGCTGCCCAGGGTCGCCGAGGACCGCGAGCCGACCGCACGCTCGCCACGCAGCGCGGCGGCGATCTCCGGCCGCGTCGACAGGTCCCGGCGGCCGGGGGCCGGCGGGTCGGAGTCGGCCACCGCGATACCGGTCCGATCGACCACCACCACCCGCCCGCCGGTGCGGTCCTGGTAGCCGGCCGCCACCGGGCCCAGTCCGCCGGTGGCGCCGCGCTCCAGGGTGTCTTCCACGACGGTGGCCAGCACGGTGGCGTCACGCTCGACGGCGGCGACCAGCCGGTCGCGTTCGGCGCGCGCGAACGTGACGGCCAGGGGCAGCTCCAGGACCAGGAGCACGAACGCGGTGATCGACAGGTAGCTGAGCAGCAGCCGACGGGTCATCGCGGGACCAGCCGGAAGCCGACCCCGCGCACCGTCTGGATCCAGCCGGGGTCGCCCAGCTTCTTGCGCAGGGAGGCCACGTGCACGTCCAGGGTCTTGGTCGGCCCGAACCAGTGGGGATCCCACACCCGCTCCAGGATCTGTTCGCGCTCATACACCGCGCCCGGGTCCTCGGCGAGCAGGGCGAGCAGGTCGAGCTCCTTGGCGGTGAGGGTGACCTCCTTCCCGTCCAGCAGGACCCGGCGCTGGCGGCGGTCCAGCTCCAACGACCCCAGCCGCTGTGGCCCCTCGGTCGGATCGGCCCCGGCCTGGGCGCGGCGGGTGACCGCGCGGATGCGGGCGACCAGCTCGCGGAAGCCGAACGGCTTGACCACGTAGTCGTCGGCGCCCAACTCCAGCCCCACCACCCGGTCGACCTCCTCGGAGCGAGCGGTGACGACGATGATCGGCACCGCCGAGTGGGCCCGCAGCCGCCGGCAAACGTCGATGCCGTCCATGTCCGGCAGCCCCAAGTCCAGCAGCACCACGTCATGCGGCGGTGCGGCCAGCGCCTCTGCGCCGGTCCGGGCACGGCTGACCCGCAGGCCGTGGCGCCCGAGCCCGGAGATCAGCGGCTCGGCGATGGAGTCGTCGTCTTCGACCAGCAGCACCCGCATACCTCCAGCATGACGCCTCCCCCGACAGCCCGCCGCGAGTTGGGCAACAGTTGGGCGACGCCTTACCGGGAGCTTGCCTTCGGCTTGCCCACCGCCGCCTACGGTGGTCCTCACGACGCCGACAACCCGACGACGAGGAGGAGCGCATGACACGACGAATGGCGCTGGCCACCGCCGGGGCGATCACGATCGTCCTGCTGGCTGCGGCCGCGGCGATCGCCGCCAACCTGGGGGTGCTGCGCCTGGCCACCGACACCGCATCGCCGGGCGACCTCACCGCCACCGAGCTCGCCCCCACGGTCACCAGCCAGGGCCCCGCCGGCGACCGCCAGGCCACCCACGCCGAGGACGCCAGCGGCGTCGAAGGACGCGAGCACGGCGGTCAGCCCGCCGAGGACCGGCCCGCCGGCGCCGAGCCTGGCGACGACCACGGCGGCCGCTACGACGATGACTAGCCCTCGCCCTCGCCGTCGCCACCCGGCGCAGGCCGGTCGGACCCTCGCAACGGGGCTCAGCGCCGCCACCTTGCTCGGCATCGTGGCCGTGCTGGGCGCGACGCCCGCGGCGGGTGGCCCCCAGGGGTCCCCCGCCGTGACGCGGCCAACGGTCACCGTTGTCCGCATCCCCGACACCGGGACCGGCGGCCGGCGGGCCCAGCCCTCGCAGGCAGGCCGGGCGCCCGACACCACCACCCGTCCGAGCTGACACGACAGGATCACGATGCCAGCAACCAGGTCGATGCCGTATGGGGCCAGCCAGGTCGCCGCCATGGGCACCCAGGTGGAGCTCCTGGTGGTCGACGCGCCGGCCGGGGTACTGAGGGATGCGGGCAGTCGACTCGCCGGGTTGGAGGCGCGTTGGAGCCGCTTCCGGTCCGATAGCGAGATCAGCACCCTCAACCGCGCCGCCGGGCGGCCAGTGGCGGTCTCGCCCGAGACGTTCACGCTGGTCACGCTCGCCGTGCTCGGCTGGCGGGTCACCGGAGGGCGGTTCGATCCGACCGTGCTCGGCGCGCTGGAGGCGGCCGGTTACGACCGCAGCTTCGAGCAGCTCGCGGCCGGCCGACGAGGCGGAGCTCCAGCGTCTGGACCGGCTCCGGGGCTTGGTGGGATCACGCTGGACGCTGGGACGGGCACGGTCACGTTGCCCGCCGGGACCCGCTTGGACTTCGGCGGCATCGGGAAGGGCTACGCCGCCGACCTGCTCTGCGCCGAGCTGCGCGCCGCCGGCGCCGCCGGGGTGTGCGTCAACGTCGGCGGCGACCTCCGGGTCAGCGGCACACCACCCCGCGACGGCTCGTGGGCGGTCGCCGTCCCCCACCCCCACGGCGGCCAGGCGGCGATCCTGGAGCTCACCGAGGGCGCCGTCGCCACCAGCTCCCCCACCCGCCGTGCCTGGCATGCGGGCGGCAGGCCGGTGCACCACCTGATCGACCCGCGCACCGGTCAGCCCGCCCGAACCGGCGTCCTCCAGGTGACCGTGGTCACCGGGGAGGGGTGGCGGGCCGAGGTCGCCGGCAAGGCCGCCTTCCTCGCCGGGCTCCCGGCCGCGCTCGAGCTGGTCACCCGCATGGGAGTGGAGGCGCTGGTGATCGACGAGCGCGGCGTCACCCATCTGACCGCCGGGCTCCAGCAGCCAGCAACCATCGGCGCAGGCGGACCATGAACCCGCAGGTCTGGTGGTATGTCGCCCGGGCTGGCGGGCTGGTCGCCTATGCGCTGCTGGCCGCCGCGACGGTCTGGGGTCTGGCGGTGTCCACCCGGCTGCTCGGCCGCTGGCCGGCGCCGGGATGGACGCTGGACCTGCACCGGTACCTCGGCGGGCTGGCGCTGATCTTCACCGGGATCCACGCAGCCGGGCTACTGCTGGACACCTACGTCCACTTCGACCTGCTGGACCTGCTGGTGCCCCTTGTGGCCGGCTGGCGGCCAGGGGCTGTCGCCTGGGGCGTCATCGCCGCATACCTGCTGGTCGCGGTCGAGGTCACGTCCCTTGCGCGCCGCCGCCTGCCCCACCGGCTGTGGCGGCGCATCCACCTGGTCGCGTTCCCGCTGTTGGTGGCCGCGACCGTTCACCTGCTCTCCGCGGGCTCCGATCGCGCCAACCCGGCCGTGCTGGCCATGCTCACCGCCACCGCCGGCACCACGATCTTCCTGCTCGTGTTCCGGCTGCTGCATGCACCCCGACGCAGCCAGCCCGCCGCGTCCCGTGGCCTACCGCCGGCCACCGCGCGCGCCGGCCACACTCCCCGCCAACCATAGGCACGTCCGCGCGCGTTGCTCATGCATCGTGCGACGCCATCGACGTGGTCATCGCCCCGGGACCCTTCCTTCAGCGGACCAGGAGCGCGGCGCCGGCGACGATCCCGGCGCCGGCCGAGACCAGCAGCACCCGGCGAGCGTCGTCGTAGCGGCCCTGCTCGTGGGCGGCGGCGAGCGCGACCAGCAGCCCGGCCGTGTGCACACGGTCGGCTCCCGGCACGGTGACCAGCCGGTCGCCGGGCACGCCCAGGTGCGCGGGGAGCGCGTCGAGGAACGTCGCCGTCAGCGGGCTGGGGACGACCAGGTCGATGTCGCCCGGAGCGACGCCGTGGTCGGCCAGCAGGGAGGCCGCCGCCTTCCCCGCCCAGGCCGCGGCCTGGTCGCCGAAGGCCGGATCCTGACTGATGCGCAGCCGGTTCCTGCCGCGCTCGAAGCCGACCCGAGCCCGCAGCAGGTCACCGTCCTCGGGTGAGGACATCTCCCAGCGGAACCCCAGCAACCCTCCTGCCTGGTCGTCCCAGCGGCAGACGGCCGCGGCGCCGCTCGCCGCGAACGGAAACCGTGGGGCCAGACCGCGGCCGGGGTTGGTGTCGCTCGCCACGACGAGCGCGTGCTGGATCGTGCCCGCCCGCAGGAAGCCGTCGGCGATGTGGAGGGCGGTCAGGGGCCCGCACGCGCCGTTGGCGACATCGAAGGAGAACGTCCCATGCCTGCCCGGGTGGGGGTCTTCCGGGTTGGCGCCGACGTCCGCCTGGATCAGGGCGGCAAACGCCGGCTCGGCCAGGATCCGGTCCCGGTAGAGGCCGGCGTTGAGGAGCAGGTCGATGTCGCCGGTGGTCACGCCGGCCCGGGCGACCGACGCCCGGATGGCGTCGTCGGCCAGCTTGCGGGCGCTCCGCCGGGTCGGCCAGCGGCCGGATGCGACCGCAACCGCCTCAATCGTGGTTCCCATGGGTCCTCACCAGCTCCTCGTCGACCGTGAACAGCACCATCCCGATCTCCAGACCGGACGCGAGCGCCACCAGCGCCACCCGGTCGCCGGGGTGCAGGCGGCCCGCCCGCAGCTCCTCCACGAGCGCCACGAAGTGGGTCGTGGACGCGGTGTTCCCGTACCGGTCGACGGTGACCACGGCCCGGGTGTGAGGCGCCTCGCCCAGCGCCTCGCACACCTTGTCCATCCCCTTGCGGATCGCCCGCGCCGACGTCTGGTGCGGGATCACGTGGTCGACGTCGCCGATCTCCAGCCCCGCGGCGTCCAGGGCCTCCTTGAACAGGAAGGGCATGTCGGCGATGGCGGCCTGGTGGAGCGCCCGGGCCCTGGTGAACATGCGACCGCCACGGTCGTGCCTCGCGGGGTACGCGACACAGAGCTCGCTGTGCTGCGACACCGTGGTGAAGCCGGCGACGTCGATGCCGCGCGTCCCCTCGGGCGCCCGCTCGACGATGACCGCGGCGCCGGCGTCGCCCAGGGTGAGGGACGCCAGCTCGCGGCTCAGGATGCTGCGCACGTGCGCGGCTGCGTTGACCCCGAGATGCGAGATGTACTCGCCGCTCACCACCATGCCGCAACGGATCTCGCCGCGCCGGATCCGGTTGGCCACCGTGAACACGCCCGTCAGCATCCCCGCGCACGCGTTGGAGACGTCGAACGAGACGGCGTTGGTGGCGCCGATCGCCTGGGCGACGGCGACGCTCATCGGCGGCTCCAGCCACTGCACCAGGTCGTCGCGGTATTTCGTGATGCTGCAGCTCACGACGACGTCGAGGTCCTCGGGGCGGTGGCGCGACCGGCTGAGGCAGTCGGCGGCCGCGCCCACGGCGAGGGTCCGGGAGTCCTCGTGCCCGTCCGACACCCGCCGTTCGCGGATCCCGGTCAACCGCTCGAGATCGATCCTCGTGCGGTGCCGCGTGGACGCCATGAGCTCTTTGGTCGTCCGGCGGGTCCTGGGCAGGCAGCGACCCACGCTCTCCAGGCGCGCGACGTGCGGCGCCCGCTGCCCGTTCGGGCTGTGTTCCATCATCAGCCACGTGCTCGACATCGCAATCGCACCCGCTGCTCGCTGGGGTTGTTCGCTCCAACCGTGCCAAACTCGGTATGGCGCAAACAGGGCCGGACGACCCGTTCGAACCAGGGCGAATGCCTCGGTGAACCCCGCCCCCGTCACGTCGCATAATCGAGGCGCCGGGGACGGGAGAGCATGTGATCGAGGACGCGCACGAGCGTGGAGAAACGCCCGAGGTTCGGCTCGCGCCCGCACCGCCGAGGGCGCTCGGCGTCGCGCCGTGGCTGGTGGCGACCGCCGCCGCTCTGGTGACCCGCGGCGAGCGACCCCGGGTGCTCACGACCCTCGCCCGCCATCGCCGGCTGTTCCGGTGGTGGCTCCCGTTCGCCGGCCACCTGCTGCTGCGCACCGAGCTGCCGCGGGCCGACGTCGAGCTGGTCGTGCTCCGCAGCGCCTGCAACTGCCGGTCGTGGTATGAGTGGGCGCAGCACGTCCCCCTCGCGGCGCGGGCCGGCATCTCCCTGGCGGCGATCGACGCCGTCCCGAGCTGGGCCGATCACGACGTCTGGACGGCGCGCCAGCGCCTGCTGCTGCTCGCAACCGACGAGCTGCACGCGCGACGGATGATCACGGATGCGACCTGGGCGTCGCTTGCCGCACGGCTCGGGGAACGCGAGCTCATCGAGCTGTGCATGCTCGTCGGCCACTACGAGATGCTCGCCATGACCCTGAACAGCCTGGGCGTGGAGGCGGAGCCGAGCGCCCTTGCCACCCTCGACGCCGGCGCGGCCCAGACCGCCCAGGAGCTGCACGCCGCGCTCGCCCGCTCGCGGCGCGGATCCGAACCTGCTACCTGACCGGCTCCCCGGAGCGGTCCGCGTCGAGTGCGGTGCTGTGCCGGCCGAAGGGGCGGCCGAGCAGGGCGACCTCACGCTCCAGCTCGGGGACCAGCGTGCGCGCGCCGCGGCGCAGGACGAGGTCGGCCACCGGACCGGTGAACACGGTGCGCGTGGCCTGGACGCCGGCGAGCGCCCTTGGCACGTAGACCCGCCGGCGCCGGTGCTCGATGCCGTCCACGAACGCCTCGGCACAGGCCGCCGGCGTGATCGTGCCGCGCAGCGGCCAGGGCAGCCGGCGCAGCGTGCGGCGCAGCGCGGGCAGGTCGTCGCGCAGGTCGCGGACCAGGTCGGTGTCGACCCAGCCCGTGTGGGCGGTGCCGACCGCCACGCCCTTGTGGGCGAGCTCGAGCCGCAGGGCGTTGCCGAACTGTTCCACCCCGGCCTTGGCGGCGCAGTAGCCGGCCATTCCCGGCAGCACGGTGAACGCGGCCGCCGACGACACCAGCAGGTAGTAGCCGCGGCCCCTGGTGACGTGCGGGAGCGTCGCGCTGACCGTGCGGACCACCCCCACAAGGTCGACCTCGATGGTGCGGACGAGGGCGGAGACCGGGTTGGCCGCGACCGTGCCGTTGTTGGCGACGCCGGCGTTGGCCACCACCACGTCGATGCCGCCCATGGTCTCGGCCACGGCCGCCACGGCCCGTTCCAGACCGGCCTGGTCGGTGACGTCGCATTCGTCCCAGGTGTGCCCGGGACCGAGGGACGCGGCCAGGGCGGCCAGGAGCTCCGGCTCCAGCCCGGCCAGCGCGACACGGGCCCCGCGGGCGGCGGCGACCCGAGCCGTCTCGGCGCCGATCCCGCGAGCAGCCCCGGTCACCAGCACGACCTTGCCGGCCAGCGGCCACCTCACCGGGCGGCGGCGTCCTCGCGGGCGAGCGGCGGGTCGCACCGGCGGGTCCGCCGCACCCTTCCGGCCGGACCGTTCGGCCGGACCCTCCGGGACCGGCTTGGCGTCGGCCAGCATGGACCCGACCTCGTCGGCGACCTCGACCAGGGCGGCCCGGGCCGACCGGGACAGGTCGATCATATTGGCGAAGCCATGGATCATGCCGGAGTGGCGGCGAAGCCTGACCTCGGTGCCCGCGGCGGCCATGGCGGCCGCGTACGCCTCGCCCTCGTCGCGCAGCGGGTCGAACCCGGCCGTGACCACCAGTGCCGGCGCCAGCCCGGACAGGTCGGCGCCGCGGAGGGGCGACAGCCGCGGGTCGCCCCGGTCCTCGGGGGACGAGTAGTTGCGGTCGAACCAGTCGATCTCGGCCCGGGTGAGGAAGAAGCCGTCGGCGAACAGCTCCAGCGACCGGTAGGGCGTGGTGCGGTCGACCGCCGGATAGAGGAGCAGCTGCAGCGCGAGGGCGGGTCCGCCCTCGCGCGCGGCGCGCTGGGCGACCACCGCCGACAGGTTGCCGCCGGCGCTGTCGCCGCCGACCGCCAGCCGGGCCGGGTCGGCACCCAGCCGGGCGGCGTTGCCGGCCGCCCAGCACAGCGCCGCCCAGGCGTCGGAGACCGCGGCCGGGAACGGGTGCTCAGGAGCCAGCCGGTAGGCCACCGACAGGACCTGCACGCCGGCCCGGCGGCACAGCAGCCGGCAGACCTGGTCGTGGGTGTCCAGGTCGCAGACGATGAAGCCGCCGCCGTGCAGGAACAGCAGCAGCGGGTGCGGCCCGCCCGGCTTGTCGGGCGTGTAGTGACGGGCCGGCAGCGGGCCGGCGGCGCCGTCGACGGTCAGGTCGGTGACCGAGGGGACCGGCAGCGGGCGGCCGGTCGCGGCGGCCGCCTCCCGGCGGATCAGGCGGCGGGCGGCGTCCGGGGAGAGCGTCTCCAGCCGGACGAAGCGGCGCCGCTTGAGCGCAAGCAGCAGCTGCAGCCCCGGGTCCAGGGTGAGCCCGTCGATGGTGACGGGCCGCTCGCGGGCCAGCCTGAGCTGCCAGGAGGGCGGCAACCCGTCCAGCCGGCGGGCCAGATGGAACTCCAGCCGCCGGTACCGACGGCTCATGGGATGGACACCGGCCTGTTCGCTGGGGCGGGTCGTGGCGCCGGCCGTCGTGGCGTGGTCAGGTGGAAGGCCGGGTCGAAGCGGCGCGTGCGGCGCCGGTACGCCCAGGTGAAGCCGGGCCAGATGGCGGAGATGCGCCCGGTCCGGTCCCGGTACCAGCTCGCGCAGCCGCCGGCCGACCACACGGTGGAGCGCATCCGCCCGTCGACCTCGGCCAGGAACGCCTGCTGGGCCTCCGGCCGCGGCTCGACCGTGGCCACCCCGGCCGTTCGCATGAGCTCGAGCGCCTGCAGCACGTACTCGACCTGCGCCTCGATCATGAGGACGACCGATGTGCTGCCGAGGCCGGTGTTGGGGCCGAGCATCAGGAACAGGTTGGGGAAGCCGGCGACGGCGACGCCGAGGTAGGCCTTGGGGCTGCCCTCCCAGACCTCAGCCAGCGTGCGCCCGTCCCGTCCCCGTACCAGGTCCCCCTGCGGTGAGTCGGTGACGTGGAACCCGGTGCCGAAGATGATCGTGTCGGCCGAGTGCTCGACGCCGTCGTCGGTGACGATGCCGTGTGGGCGCACCTCGCGGATGCCGGAGGTGACCAGCTCCACGTTCGGCCTGGTCAGCGTCGGCAGGTAGTCGTTGGACAGCAGCACCCGCTTGCAGCCGAACGTGTAGTCGGGGGTGAGCTGGGCGCGCAGCACGGGGTCGCGGACGGCGCGGCGCAGGTGGCGCAGGGCCAGCCGCTGCGGCAGGCGCATGATGCGAGGGTGCAGGAAGCCGGCCGTGAAGCCCTCGCGGACCCAGTAGATCGACGAGCGGGCCAGCCGCTGGGTGGCGGGCACCGTGCGGAACAGCCACCGCTCGGCCCCGGTCAGGGCGCGGTCGCGGCGTGGTAGCAGCCAGGGGGCCGTGCGCTGGAAGACCGACAGCCGGCCGACCCGGGGTTGGATCTCCGGGACGAACTGGATCGCCGACGCCCCGGTGCCGACGACGGCCACCTGGCGACCGGTCAGGTCGTGGTCGTGGTCCCACCTGGCCGAGTGGAAGACGGTGCCCTGGAAGCTGTCCAGCCCCGGCAGCGCCGGGACCTGTGGCTCGCTCAGCGGGCCGGTCGCGGCGATGAGGACGTCGGCGGTCCAGGCGCCGCCGGAGGTCTCCACCTGCCAGTGCTGCCGCCCGTCGTCCCAGCTTGCCTGGAGCACCTCGTGACCGAGGCGCAGGTGCGGCAGGAGCCCGAAGCGCCGCGCGCAGTCGTGGAGGTAGGCCCAGATCTCCGGCTGGGTCGAGAACGACCGGCTCCAGGATGGGTTGGGCGCGAACGAGAACGAGTACAGGTGCGACGGCACGTCGCAGGCGCAGCCCGGGTAGGAGTTGTCCCACCAGGTGCCGCCGAGGTCGCCGGCCCGCTCGAACACCAGGAAGTCGTCGATGCCCTCCTGCCGGAGCCGGATCGCGGCACCCAGCCCGCCGAAGCCGGCGCCGATGATGGCGACGTGCAGGTGGGTCGGGTCGTCGCTCACCGGCCACCTCCTGGTACCATGCAGTACCACGTCGGCCATGATGGTACCATGCGGTACCAAGATGGGAAACCTGCTGACAGCGCCCCGGACCGGCACCCGGGCCGGCGACCACCGCCTGCGCCTGATGGAAGGCATGGCGGCCGCGGTCAACGAGAAGGGCTACGCCGCCACCACCATCGGCGACATCGTGCGGCACTCGCGGGTCTCCAAGCGAACCTTCTACGAGCACTTCGCCGACCGGGAGGCGTGCTTCCTGGCTTGCTACGCGTATGGCGGCGAGCTGGCGCTGCGGGCGGTCGCCGAGGCCGCCGGCCGCGGAGGCCCGTGGCCGCAGCGGGTCCGGGCGGCCACGCGCGCCTACCTGGCCGCCCTGCAGGCCCGTCCCGAGCTCACCCGCACCCTGCTGGTCGAGGTCCACGGCGCCGGTTCCCGGGCGCTCGCGCTGCGGCGCGCGGTCCTGCAGCGCTTCGCGCGGCTGCTCTGCGAGCTGGTCGAGACGGGCCGGCGCGACCATCCCGAGCTCCGCGAGCTGACCCCGGCCATGTCGACCGCGCTCGTCGGCGGCATCAACGAGCTCGTGCTGGCCACCGTCGAGCAGGGCGGCGCCGACCGTCTCGACCAGCTCGAGGAGACCATCGCCGGGCTCGTCGGGTCGGTCCTCCGCCCCGACGGGCCCACCAGCGCCTAGCTGTAAGCGCCAGGGAGCCGGTCAGGTGGCACGGGTGAGCCGCAGGGCGCCCGGTGCCGACGCCGGGACGACCGGCGCCCTGGGTGCGACCGGCTCGATCCGCTGGTACGGCGATCCGAGCGGCGGCCGGGGGTCCGGGTCGCCGCGGTTGGGCCAGAGCGCCGCCGCCCGCTCCGCCTGGGCGGTGATGGTGAGCGCCGGGTTCACGCCGAGGTTGGCCGAGACAGCCGAGCCGTCCACGACATGCAGCCCCGGGTGGCCGTAGACCCGGTGGTACGGGTCGATCACTCCGCTGTCCGACGAGTCGCCGATCGCGACGCCGCCGAGGAAGTGCGCGGTCATCGGGATGTTGAACACGTCGTTCCAGCCGCCGGCGGCAAAGCCCCCGATCCGCCTCGCCACCCGCCGCACCGCTTCGTGGCCCGCCGGGATCCACGTGGGGTTGGGCTCGCCATGCCCTTGCCTGGACGTCAGCCGCCGACCCAGCAGGGTCCGCCTGGTGTAGCAGGTGACGGAATTGTCACGCGCCTGCATGACCAGGGCGATGATCGTCTGCTCCGACCATCGCCGCATGCTCAGGTTGCGGACCATCGCCACGGGGTTGCGAGCCACCTCCCGCAGCCAGGCGAGCGGCCGCGGGCCCTTGTCGGCGTCGGCGAGCATGGTCGCCAGCAGGCCCATGGCGTTGCTTCCCTTCCCGTAGCGGACCGGCTCGATGTGTGTGTCCGGGTCGGGATGGAACGAGGAGGTGATCGCGACGCCGCCGGTGTGGTCCACGCCATGCCGGAACGTCCGCGCGGCAAGGATCGCCTCGGAGTTGGTCCGGGTGAGCTCGCCGAGCCGGCGCGAGAGGTTCGGCAACAGTCCCTCGTCGCGCATCCGATGCAGCAGCCGCTGGGTCCCCATGGTGCCGGCCGCGAGCACCACCTGGCCGGCGCGGAACCGCAGCCGCCGCCCGCGGAGGCGACCCTTGGTCGGCGCGGTGTCCACCTGGTAGCCGCCGGCGGTGAGCGGCCGGATGCGGGTGGCGGTGGTCAGCGGGTAGACGGCGGCGCCGGCCCGCTCGGCGAGGTAGAGGTAGTTCTTCAGCAAGGTGTTCTTGGCTCCGTGACGGCAGCCGGTCATGCACTCGCCGCACTGGATGCAGCCCCGCCGCGGCGGCCCCTGGCCGCCGAAGAAGGGGTCGTCGACCTCCACGCCCGGTTGGCCGAAGAACACCCCCACCGGCGCGGTGTGGAAGGTGTCGCCGACGCCCATCTCCTCGGCGACCGCCTTCATCACCTCGTCCGAGGGGGTGAGCGTCGGGTTCGGCACCACCCCGAGCATCCGCTTGGCCTGGTCGTAGAAGGGGGCGAGCTCGTCGTGCCAGTCGGTGATGTGGGCCCACTGAGGGTCCGTGTAGAAGGCCGGTGACGGCTCGTACAGCGTGTTGGCGTACACGAGCGACCCGCCGCCGACGCCCGCGCCGGAGAGGATCATGACGTCCTTGAGCAGCGAGATCCGCTGGATCCCGTAGCAGCCGAGCCTGGGCGCCCAGAAGAACGACCGGACCCGCCATGAGGTCCTCGGCAAGGTCGACTCGTCGAACCGCCGGCCCGCCTCCAGGACCGCGACCCGGTAGCCCTTCTCGGTCAGCCTGAGGGCGGCGGTGCTCCCACCAAACCCGCTGCCCACCACCACGACGTCGACGTCGGCGTCCACTGGCGACCGACCACGGATGCCCATCAGCTCACCACCCGTCGAGCTCGACGTCCCGCTCCCAGGGTCGGGCCGACCGGTCTTCCCGCTCGGGTCGGTCTGCCCGCCTGCGGCAGGCCGTTCGGCACTGTGCGCCCTCCTTGCGGCGGGCCATCCTCCACCTCGAGGCATCGACCGTTCCGGTCTCGGCGGAGGAGGCGACACATGGCCACCGTCTACCCGGCCAGCAGCTTCACCCCGCCCTCCTGGCGCGAGGTCTGCGACAGGTGTGGCGCCGACATGTCGCTGCAGGGCGCGGGATTCGACTTCGAGCGTTGGGCGTGTCCCCGCTGCCTGCAGGTCATCGGCGTCGATCGCGACCCGCAGGTGGGCGGGCGCTTCCAACTCCGGCGCGGCCATCCCTGGCGGTACTCGGCCGGCGCGTTCAGGAGCTGATCGGGCGGCCGGCAGCGCGGCGCACCGACAGGGCGTCCACCGTGACCCACTGGTTCATCCGGCGCGAGCCTACCCCGCCCCAATTCACCAACGACCGCTGGCTGGGCACCATCGTCGTGGTGGGCCGGTAGTAGCGGGCTTCGGCGGGGAAGCCGCCATCGGGCAGCCGCTTGGATGCGAGCAGGTCCAGCGCCTCGCCGCACCTGGGATCGCCCAGCAGGCCCGCCTCACCAAGCACCTTCAGCCCGAACAGCACGTCGTAGTGCCAGTAGCAGGGGTAGTGGAGCGTCAGGAAGGACGGGTGGATCACCGAGCCGTCCTGCCGCCGGCGGAACAGCCTTCTCGACAGGAACACCTCTGCCGCCCGCTCCGCGGCTCGACCCGATGCGGCGCTGCCGGCGACCTTGGCGTGCAGGACCAGGGCCCGCAGGGGGATGAGCGACTCTGTGAACGACGACGTCGCGCCGCTGGCGCGCCGGTCGCAGTTCCATCCGCCGTCCGGCCACTGGGCGGCCAGCAGCCGCGCCACCAGCTCCTCGACCCGATCGTCGGCCAGCCCCAGCGCGAGCAGGGCATGGACGGCGTTGCCGTCGATGGAGGCGTGGATCCTGGTCCGGCCCCGGACCTTGCCGATCAGCCGGCTGATGTACTCCTCCGACAGCAGCCATCCCAGCGTCTGCTCACGCAGGGGGACCAAGGACCGGTCGCCGGCCGGGTAGCCCAGCTCGGCCAGGGTGGCGAGCACCCAGTGCGCCCCGTACCACTTGGCCCGGTAGGGATGGAACGGGATGCGGCCGTCGGGCCCTCGCTCTGACAGCAGGGTCCGGACCCGCTCGCTCCCCCGGATCTCTCCCCTGGCCCGGCGCACGGCCGGGGCGTCGTCGACGAGCCCGACGACCCGCAGCAGGGTCTTCAGCCGGACCGACGGCTCCGGGGAGGCCAGAAGCTGCCTCACCACCTCGGCGGAGCCCGGCACGCTCGCCATCCGGAGCCACGCCGGTCCGGCGTCGCTGGCTCGGGTCGTCAGCGCGCGACCAGGACGGGGCGGTCGGCCAGGTGGATGACCTTGTGAGCCACGCTGCCGAGCAGCAGCGCGGTGAGGTCGCCGCGCCCGTGGGAACCCATGATGATCACGCCGGCCTGGTGCTCGCGCGCGGCGTCCACGATCCTCCCAGCCACCTCTCCCGGAAAGGCACGCTGCAGCTCGACCTTGACGGGCTCCCCGGCCAGCTCCAGCTGCTTGCCGTAGCGCTCGGCGGCCTGGATGCCCTTGCGGTCCTGGTCCAGCTCCACGGCCTGGCCGCCACGGACCGGCAGGATCTCGGTGACGTGCAGTACGACGACTTTGTCGCCACCGTCGCTGGCCAGCCGGCGAGCGAGCTCGGCGGCCCGCTCGGCGTACGGCGAGCCGTCGACGGCCAGCAAAATGCTCCCAAACATTGGACGGTCACCTCCAGGTGATTTGTCTACCTGGAGCATCCCCCTTTGGCAGCCGCCCAAGGAGTGCCGAAGGTCCCGCCGCCGGGGGGCTCTTCAGCGGATGGATCCTCTACAAGCTGTGGTGCGGGCCGCTCGTGGCGGTCAGGTACAGCTTGTGCGCCCACACCTGCAGGCCCAGCATCGCCTGGACGTACGCCCGTGCCGCGGCAACCGATCCATGCTCGTGCGCCTCAAGGGCCATGACCTGGTCGAGCCGGGTCTTGGTCTGCTCGGCGACCACGTCGGTCAACGCGCGGACCAGCTCGTCCGCCGAGCCCGTGCGGATCGCCCGTTCCGCCACCGGGATCACCGGCCCCTCACCACGCCCGGCCGGCTTGAGGCCGGTGTAGGGTGCGCCCTCGCCGGCGCGGTGCAGGCGCACGACCGTCTCGAAGAACCAGCGGTCGGCGATCTCGCCGGCCGAGCCGCCAGCCCGACGCGCGGGCAGGACCTGCTCGAAGGCGGCGCCGACCTCGGCCTCTGCGTCGGCGGGAACATACGGGAGGACGATGGCGACGTCGCCGTCGTGCAGCGCCCTGCGGGCGGCCGTCACGACCGGCCCGTCCATCGAATCGCAGTGCGGAGGCATGACACCCTCCTCTTCGTCGCCGCTCTGCTCTCTGACCGAGCATGCGGCTACCCGGGCCGACCGTCATGTGCCAGATCGCCCGGATCCGGTAGGCCACCTGACCGGCGAGCCGGCGCGGACCCGCCGACAACGGGAGCCTCCGTGTCCAGGTCACAGTCCGGTCGCACCCACGAGCTGCCCGATCACCGCCGTCAGCGCCATCGCCAAGCCTCCCCCGATGGTCACCCGCAGCGCCGCCCGCCCAGCTCGTGCACCGCCAAGCCGCGCGCCGACTGCCCCCAGCAGCCCCAGCAGTGCCAGCGCGGCCAGCGCCGTCACGGGGATGCGGATACCGATCGGGGCCGCCACGATCAGCACCAGTGGCAGCGCCGCGCCGACCGCGAAGCTCAACGCCGACACGACCGCCGCCTGCAGCGGCCGCGCCAACCCCCCGGGCTGCAACCCCAGCTCGTCGCGGACATGACTGCCGAGCGGGTCGACCGCCATCAGCCGCTCGGCGACCGTTGCGGCCAGCTCCCGGTCCAGCCCCCGCCGGACGTACACCTCGGTCAGCTCGGCCTGCTCGAACTCCGGGTCGGCAGCCAGCTCCCGTCGCTCGCGGCTGATGTCGGCCTGCTCGGCGTCGCCTTGTGAGCTGACCGACACGTACTCCCCGGCCGCCATCGAGGTCGCTCCGGCCACCAGCCCGGCCACGCCAGCCAGCACCACCGCGTTCCGCGATGCGGCGGCTGCGGCGACCCCGATCACCAGGCTGGCGGTGGACACGATGCCGTCGTCGGCGCCGAGCACCGCCGCCCGCAGCCAGCCGGCCCGACCGCTGCGATGCAGCTCCTGAGCCACCATCACCCTCCTTCCGAGGCCTTCCTCACCATGCCGACCCATAGCAGACCGGTCGCGCACCCGCTATCCGCCCGACCGCGCGAGGCGGCTCCAGGTCCTGGTGCGGGCGGGTCGCCTGGCACTGCACGGACCGCGGCCGACGGCCGATCCTGGAAGCGGAGACCGTGCGGTCCAAGCCAAGGAGGTCCCGGTGATGGAGGCACGTTGGCGTGAGCTCTCCGACGATCTCGGCCCGGCAAAGATCCTGCTGGTCAGGGATGCCGCAGCCGGCCTGGAGGGCGTGGTGGTGGTCGACAACGTGGCAGCGGGGCCCGCGATCGGCGGGGTCCGCATGGCCCCCGACGTCACCGTCGAGGAGGTCGTCCGCCTGGCGCGGGCGATGACGTTCAAGAACGCCGCGGCCGGCCTTCCCCACGGGGGCGGCAAGGCCGGCATCCTCGCCGACCCGGCGATGGGCCGTGCCGGCAAGGAGCGCCTGATCCGGTCGTTCGCTCGGGCGATCCGAACCCTCACCGAGTACGTCCCAGGCCCGGACATGGGCACCGACGAGGCCTGCATGGGCTGGGTCCACGACGAGATCGGCCGGGCGGTCGGCCTGCCTGCGGTGCTCGGCGGGATCCCGCTCGACCAGATCGGGGCGACCGGCTTCGGGCTGGCCGCCTGCGCCGAGGCGGTCCAGGAGGCGGGTCATCTGCGACTCCAGGGCGCCCGGGTCGCCGTGCAGGGATTCGGGGCGGTGGGCCGCAACGCCGCCCGCTTCCTGGCCGAGTCGGGTGCGGTGCTGGTGGCCGCCTCCGACTCGGGCGGGGCGGTGGTGAACCCGGCGGGCCTGGACGTCGACGCGCTGGCCGCGTTCCAGGCCGAGGGTGGCAAGGTGGGGGCGTTCCCGGGCGGCTCGCCGATCCCACGAGACGACCTGCTCGGCGTCGACTGCGACGTCCTGATCCCGGCCGCCCGCCCCGACGTGCTCACCGCCGGAAACGCCGACGAGGTACGGGCGAGCGTCGTCCTGCAGGGCGCCAACATCCCCGCCACCGCCGAGGCGGAGGCGCTGCTGCACAAGCGCGGGGTCTTGTCGGTCCCCGACTTCATCGCCAACGCTGGCGGCGTCATCTGCGCGGCGGTCGAGTACCGCGGTGGGACGCCGGCGCAGGCGTTCGCGCTGATCCGGGAGAAGGTCCGCGCCAACACCAGCGAGGTGCTCGGGCGGGCCCCGGAGCTGGGGGTCCTCCCCAGGGAGGCGGCCGAGGAGCTGGCCCACGCGCGCGTCGCCGAGGCCAGCGGCTACCGCAGGACCTGGTGACCGCGCCGTCCGGGTCCGCACCATCGAAGCCCGCGTCGAACAAGGAGGGACCGAGGATGCGGTCGCTCTCGAAGCAGGAGCTGCTCGCGCTCGCCGAGGAGCGCGGCGGTCTCCGCGTGTCGATCTTCCTGCCGACCCACGGGCCGGGCGACGGCGAGCAGCAGGACGTGATCCGCTTGCGGAACCTGCTCCGCGACGCCGAGCGCCGGCTCACCGTCGCCGGCCTGCGCCCTCCCAAGGCGAGGGACCTGCTCGCCCCGGGGGTCGCCCTGGCCGAGGACGCGGCGTTCTGGCGGGACGCCGCCGGCGGGATCGCCCTGTTCCTGGCCGGAGACGGCCGCCGCCATCTGCGGCTGCCGTATCACCTGCGTGAGCTGGTCGTCGTCGGGACCCGTTTCCACGTCAAGCCGCTGCTGCCGTTCTGCTGCGGGGACGGCCGGTTCTACGTGCTGGCGCTCAGCCAGCGGCGGGTGCGGCTGTTCGAGGCGGACCGGGAGGAGCTGCGGGAGGTCGAGCTGCCCGGCGTGCCGGCCGGCCTGGCGGAGGCGATGCGCTTCGACGACCGCCAGGAGCAGATCCAGCTCCACGAGACCGGCCCGGCCCGGCCCGGCGGCCGTCCGGCGGCGATGTTCCATGGCCACGGCGTGGGCTCCGATGATGCCAAGGACCGGATCCTGCGATACTTCCGCGAGGTCGACCGCGGTGTGCACGGCGTGCTCGGGGCCGGGCGGGCGCCGCTGGTGCTGGCCGCGGTGGACTACCTGCACCCGCTCTATCGGGTCGCCAGCAGCTACCCTCACATCCTGGAGGAGGGCGTCCCGGGGAACCCGGACCTCCTCGATCCTCGCGTCCTGCACCGGCGGGCCTGGACGCTCGTCCGCGACCGCTTCCGGTGGGACCAGCAGGCGGCCGCCGCCCGGTTCCGCGAGCTCGAGGGAGGCGACCGCGCCACCAGCGACCTGCGGCGGATCGTTCCAGCCGCGGTCGCCGGCCAGGTCGAGTCGCTGCTGGTCCCCATGGACACCGAGCGGTGGGGCGCCGCGGACACCGCCACCGGCGTGGTCCAGCTCCACCGGGAGCCGCGGCCGGGTGACGTCGACCTGCTCGACCTCGCGGCGGTGGAGACCCTCCGCCACGGAGGCGCGGCATATCCGCTGGAACCGGGACAGACCCGACCGGCGGCGACCCTGCGGTACTGAACGGGACCCGCTCGGGTCGGGCCGATCGGCCCTGCCGCCGCGGGTCCGCGTCCGTCAGTCTGGTGGGTGGAGGTGACCGGAATGTCGGCGACCACAGCACTGCTCACCCTGGCGGCGACCTGGGTTGGTGTCGGGTTGCTGGTCGCGCTCGTCATGGGCCGCCACGGCCACGACCCGTTCGCCTGGTGGCTGCTCGGCACCATCCTCGGCCCGCTGGTCGTGCCGCTCGTCGCCGCCGCCGAACACCGCCGCGCGGACCGGGCGCGACTGCTGCGTGCGGGCGTGCCGGGTCGGGGTCCCGTGGACGTGCTGGTCGGCGTGGACGGCTCCCCGGAGGCCGCCGCCGCGCTCGCCACGGTGCTGGACCTGCTCGGCCCGCGGCTCGGACGGCTCGCGCTGGCCACCGTGACCGACCTGGACGCCTCCGTGGAGCGCGACCGGCAGCAGGCACAGGCGTGCGCGGAGCTGGAGCGGCAGGCGGAGACGGTTCGGGCCTGGCTGTCGACGCAGCCGAGCGGCGCCGACGGGGACGGTCCGCGCATCCCCGAGCTGCTGCTGTTGGCCGGCCGCCCGGCCGAGGCGCTGCAACGCCTGGCCGTGAAGAGCGGCTACGACCTGCTGGTGGTGGGCACCCGCGGCACGGGCCTCTCCAAGGTCCTGCTGGGGAGCACGGCGACCGCGCTCGCCGCCCACGCCAAGGTCCCGGTCCTGCTCGCCAGCGGCGGCGGAGGCCCATCCGGCGTGAGAAGGTGAGCCAGATGACGCAGACAGAAACCACGGCGCAGGAGCTCCTGCTGGAGGGCCGGGATGTGGCGATGCTGCCCTGGCGGGCGTTCGCCGGCGGAGCGGGCTTGCGGGACCGGGTGCTGTGGCGGGACCCGGCGGGCAGGACCTACGCCGGGCTGCTGCACATGGACGCCGGTACCAGCGTGCCATCCCACGTCCACCGGCACGCCGTGCACCACCTGTGGGTCGTCTCGGGAAGCTGCACGATCAACGGCCGGGCCCTGGGCGGCGGCTCCTACGTGTTCGTCCCGGCCGGTCTGGAGCACGGCATCCAGCGGGCCGGGCGCGCCGGCTGCGTGCTGTTCTACCTGTACCTGCACCAGGCCGCGGCCGACCGTACCCCCGAACGGGTCGCACCGCCCACCCCCGACCAGCCGGCGTGGACGGCAACCGGGATCGGCGGCGGCTGACGCTACCCCGGGGCCGACATCTCCGTTCCGGCCGGTAAGGAGCTCGGCTTCGTCATGGGCGCAGGCGCTCGCTGAGGAACGCCATGACGCGGTCGAGCGCGGCGCGCGTGGGGTGCCCTGGCTCGTCGACTAGGTCGACGGTCAACACCGCGTGCGCCCGCGTGGGGATGCCGTAGGCGTTGCCGGGCGAGGAGTCGACCTCGATCCCCTCGAAGCCCTCGCCCAGCTCGCGGCGCAGCCTCTGGAACCGCTCGCCGGGGCAGCCCTTGTCGCCGGTGAAGCGCAGCCCCAGCACGCACAGTCCCTGCCGGGTCCGCGCCTTGACCGCCGCGAGGTCGGCGTCGTCCAGGCCGACCGCGGCGCGCTTGCGGGTGCTCAACGGGGCCGGTAGCGACGGTTGGCTGAGGACCGGCGCCAGGACCGCGGGCTCCACGGCCATGGCCAGCGCGAACCCGCCGGTGAAGCACATCCCGATCGCGCCGACGCCCGGACCGCCGCACTCGCCATGCGCCTTGGCCGCCAGCGCCCGCAGCCAGGTCGCCACCGGACTGGTGCGGTCGGCCAGGATCGTGAACTCACGGGCAACACACACCCGCAGCACCGACCGCAGCGTCGCACCGATCCCAAACGGCTCGCCCGGCCGCCCGAACAGTGACGGCAGGTAGACGGTGTAGCCCGCATCGACCAGCCGCTGGCCGAGCTCGACCACGCCCGGGTGGATCCCCGGCAGCTCGTGGACGACGACCACGGCCGGACCGGAGCCGGCGCGGAACACCTCGTGGGTGCGCCCCTGGTGGGTGAGCGTCGCCAGGTCGAAGCCTGGCACCTGTCGCGTCGCCATCGGCGGCCCCAACCCTTCCTGTCCTCCAGTTCCACCTGGCCCTGTCACGGCGGTCGCTACCGGGCGCTCGCCCTGGATCCGCCCCCAAAGACGATGCTCACACCGAACACGAAGCCGAAGTTGTACCAGTTGCCGTTGTTGTGGACGTCGTAGATGTTCACGTTGTCGTTGAACAGCGAGATGAGGAATGTGACCGGGCAGATGATCCCGTGCCACAACCCCAGCCAGAAGCCGGCGATGTGCGGGGCGTTCACGGTGGCGACGTTGTTGGGGCCGGCGGCACATGCCGACAGGGCAACCACGCCGACGAGCAACAATGCCAGCAGCGCGACTCTCGAACGGGTCATCTCGACTCCTCGGAGATGGCAGCGAGGGCCGTCCCATGGGCGACCCTCGTATGCCGATCCGGTCAGAAGATCCAGAACAGCGCCGCGACGGCGGCACCGACGACGGCGGCGACCGCCAGCGTGATGCCGGTGATCACCCGTCCGGACCGGAAGCGGTCCTCCTCCAGGGTCCGGTCGGCGTACACGCCGAACCCGGCCGCCAGGATCAGCCCGCCCAGCGTGTAACCGCCGTAGTAGTAGACCTCCGAGAAGTGCGCCAGCCACCAGTCGGACGGTGCGAACTGGAAGTACACACCGACCAGGGCGACCACCGCGCCGATGATGATCAGCGTGTAGTCCACGACCGGACTGCGGTGACGGACAGGGATACGGGTCCGCTCCCTCTCGAGCAGCTGCGACACCTGTGTCACCTCCTTTCCCATCTGCCTCTCAGTGTGAGCGGCGCCGCGGTCGGTCCGTAGAGGCGTATGTCACACGAACCTCGGGACTCCACGGAGCCGTCCCGACGCCGCTACGGTTCCAGGGACGCCGGGATCGAGTCGCGGCGGCCGGTGGGCTGCTGCGTGTGCCCGCTGGGGTCGTAGATCTTGACGTAGTCGATGGAGGGGAACTGCTTTGAGGGTCGGCATGATGAGCGTGGCCACGGTGAAGGTGGCGCCGTTGCTGGCGCATCCGCCTCGCAGTCGCACGTGGGCGACGCCGTCGGTGATGCGCAGCAGGGTCGCGCCGGTCGCGCCCGAACGGACCGTGCCCAGGCCGCGGGCGCGTTCACCGGCCGTGGGACCGGCGAAGATCGCGTCCAAGGCGCCCTGCCCGACGCGTGACGGGGTGATGGCACGCAGCGCCGTGACGATCTCGGGTTGGCGGCCCGCGTTGTAGTTGGGCACGTGCATGAACGAGATCCTCACGCGCGCCAGGCGCTGCCGGGCGATGTCGATGACCAGGCGGTTCGGCCCGGTCAGCTCGAAGACGTGCAGGTTCGGGGTGCCGAGGCCGAGGCGCAGGCCGTAGCTGACCACGCCCTCGAAGTCGCCGATCAGCTGGAACCGGCCAGCGCCGGCAGGCCCGGCGCTCCCTGCCGCTCACCGGCCGTGAGCGTGCCGCGGCCGGTGTGAGCCTGGGCCGGCTCCAGCCGCACCAGCAGCCAGAACCGGTCAAGCTGGAGGGCGTTGGCCGTCAGGAACGCTGGGTCGATGGCGTCGCCAAGCCGGGAGCTGGGCAGTCCCCGGAACTCCAGCAGCGGCCGGCCGGCCGGGTCGCCCCACTCGGCGTACCCAGTACCCGGCCGTCGCGAAGCCGGAGCGTCCCGCCGTGGATTCCTGTCACCGCCGATCACCTCCTAATCGGACGCACAACGCGCCGCCACTTACAACACCCGACGAAGGCGGGTGCGGGTGACGAGGAGCCATGCGAGCGCGAACGAGGCAGTGACCCCGGCGGCGGCGACGGTCAGGGCCTTGACCTCCGCGGGCAGCACGAGCGGGCGCAGTGCCAGCGCGAGCGCGATCAGCACCGGGCCCTGCATGACGAAGGCGCCGTAGGCGCTCCTGGCAAGCCCGCGCGCGAGCGGTCCGCGGGGCGCGGCGTGACGCTGGGCGAGGCCGAGCAGCCACAGCGAGGCTGTGACGGCCAGCACGCCCTCCGCGGCGGCAGCGGCAGCAGCTTGCCAGCGCCAGCCCCCGGAGAACAGGTCGAGGTCGGTCGGCAGGCCAAGCGCGTCGGCCACCACCACCAGCAGGGGGAACGACAGCGTGGCGACAAGGGCGGCCAGGCCGCAGCCGCGGCGCAGCCGGTCCGGCACCGGCTGCAGCCAGCCTCGCCGCGCGCTCATGATGCCCAGGCCGAACATCGCCAGGTACTGCGGCCACTGCCATGGCTTGAGGTTGGCGACCTGCGCGCTGCCCATCGGGAACCACAGGCGCACCACGAACGTCGCGGTCGCGATCGCGACGGCGACGGCCGCCAGGTCGCGGCCGCGCAGCCCACCCGATGGCACGGAGCCGGCGGGCGGGCCCGGGGGGTCGAGCCCCCGCGGGTGGCGTGCGCGCAGCTGCCACCAGGCGGCGTAGCCGAGGGAGTACAGCAGCAGGACCACCAGGAACCACAGGGGCCCGGTGTCCAGCAGCGGCTCGGTGAGGTCTGCCCACCAGTACGACCGTGGCGCGCCGGTGGCCCAGTACATAGCGAAGACGAGCAGCGGCCATAGCAGCAGCGCGAACGCGGCCCATGGCATGCCGAGGCGCAGCAGCCGGTCGCCGACGAAGCGCCGCGGGCCCTTGCGTGCCAGCGACCCTGGGGTCAGCAGTCCGGCCAGCAGGAAGAACAGGCCCATGGCGAACAGCACCGCTGGGACCAGCATGAACGTGAAGACCGTCTCGTAGGCCGCCGCGATCCTGCCCTCCTGGACCTCCTGGTAGGTCCAGTCACCGCTGGTGTAGCCGATGACCGCGTGCCCGGCGATGATCACGGCGACGAGCCCGACCTTGAGGTCATCCAGGTAGGCAAGCCGCTTCCGCTCCATGGCCGCCCCCGCTGGCGTCCGGCCGGACCGTTCCCGCAAGGCGTGCTCAGCGCGGCCCGCTGATCCTGGTGGGTTCGACATTGGACCTCTCCCTGTCCCCGTCCGGTGGCTCGAGCTTGCTACTGCGGCCAAGGCCGAGAGGCCTTCAGCGCTTGGTGACAGCGAGCATCTGCGGGAGCATGGGGGTGTCGTCGAGGTCGTAGCCGAGGCGGTTGTCGACCCGGACGACTCCCTCGACCGCCGCGACGGCCCTGACCACGACCTGGACGAGGCTGCGCCGCTCGCAGGTTCCCTGCAACGTCACCACACCCTCACGCACGGTCACGTCGAACCGGTCCGGGCCCATCCCCAGCTCGCTGAAGATGACCTCCTCGAGGATCTCCCGGCGGATCTCGTCATCCGGCCGCAGGAACACGCTGAGGAGGTCGGAGCGGCTCACGATCCCGACCAGCCGTCCCAGCGGGTCCGTCACCGGCAGCCGCTTGATCAGGTGCATGCGCAGCAGCCTGGCGGCCTCGGCGACGGTCGCGTCGGGCCAGACGGTGATCGCCGGCTTGCTCATCAGGTCGGCGGCGGTACCGCCGCGGGCCTTGGCCCGCTCCAGGCGGCGCCGCTTGCCCTCCAGCAGGAACCGCTGGAACGAGTCGGCCGGGTGCTGCTGCTTGAGCAGCAGGTCCGCCTCGGACACGATCCCGATCACATTCCGGTTGACGTCGACCACGGGCAGGGCACTGACCCGCCGCTCGGCAAGCAGGCGGACCAGCTCCTTGTATGGAGCGCCCTCCCTCACGTAGGCGACATCGGCGGTCATGACATCCTTGACTCTGCGCCGCACGATGGCCTCCTCTCATAGGTCCCGGGCGCCCGGGACCACATGGCCGACAGCGCCTCAGGACCCTGGGTGCACCCTGACCGTAGCCCGTGGTCGGCCCTCGCGGCAGAGGCGAAGGTCCCGCGACTACCGGGCGACCTGGCGGCTCGACCGGGATCCGGACCTCGCAGCTCCGCCGCCCACACCCAGTTGTCAGTGATCGGGCGTGCCCGGATAGCGCAGCCGAAACGGGGGGAGTGCGCCCCTGGCCACCGACTTGAACACCCTGCCCGTCGGGGTGTCCGGCAGCTCGTCCGCGGTGGCAGGGATCGGGACGTCGACGCGGAGCAGCGGTCCTTCCTGCGTCACCGTCGCTCCGAGGTCGTGCAGGATGTCCATCATCGGGGCGTTCTCCGCCAGCACGTATCCGCGGAAGGACCGGATCCCGTGCTGTCGAGCCGATCCGGCGAGCATCCGGAGCAGGATGGTCCCGACCCCCTTGCCCTGATGCTCGTCGAGCACCGTGACCGCGGCTTCGGCCGCGGTCGGCTCCTCAGGGAGGCGGACGTAGCGGGCGACCCCCATGCCCGGCCAACCCGGCCGGGAGGGGTCCACCGCGACCCACGCCATGTGATCCGCGTAGTCGATCTCGGTGAGGTGGCGGACCTGCTGATCGCTCAGGTGCTCCAGCGACGTCAGGAAGCGTCGGTACCGAGACCGCACCGACAGCCGGACGAACCCCTCGCGCAGGCGGTCCTTGTCCGCGGGGAGGATCGGACGCACCAGGATGCGAGTGCCGTCACGGAGGGCGAGCTCCTCAGCGGGCGGCAACCCGGTGCCGCGCCGCCCGTCCTGCCCCGGTCGACCCGGTGACGCGGTCGCCTCGTCCACGCCGGCATTGTAGTCAGCCGCTCGCGCCAGGTCGGTGTGCCACGGTGGCGGCGACCGGATCACCACGAGCACCACATGGCCAATGGGACGTTTGACCTGGGTCCTTTGGCCCTGGAATGGGGGTTCCGGGACGGCCATGCTCAAGGGGTGATGCAGACATGAGCCGGCGGGATTCGAGCAGGGGAGTTGGGATGGACGGCACGACGATCGCAAAGAACCCCGAGGACTGGCCGGTCGTGCCCAACCTGCTCGACTACGAGGCGGCCTCGGCGGCCTTCACCTGGGAGGCGGCACGCAAGGAGCTCGACGGGCTCCCCGGCGGGCGTGGCCTCAACATCGCCCACGAGGCCGTGGACCGCCACGCGGCGGGCGGGCGCCGCGACCACCTGGCGATCCGCTGGCTGGGCAAGCGCGGGGAGGTCCGCGACCTCACCTACGGGGACCTGCGCGCGTTCAGCAACCGGTTCGCGAACGTGCTCGCCGGGTTCGGGATCGGCAAGGGCGACCGGGTGTTCCTTCTCACCGGGCGCATCCCCGAGTTGTACGTGGGGGTGCTGGGACCCTCAAGGCCCGCAGCGTCGCCTGCCCGCTGTTCAGCGCCTTCGGGCCGGAGCCGATCCGCCAGCGGCTGGCCCTGGGGGAAGGTCGGGTGCTGGTCACCACCGAGACGCTCTACCGGCGCAAGGTGGCCGGGATCCGCGAGGCGCTCCCGGGCCTGGAGCACGTGCTGCTGGTCGGCGCCGCCGGCACGCCCACCAACGTCCCTGGCACCCACGACCTCGGCCGCCTGCTGGAGGCCGCCGACGACCAGTTCGAGATCCCGCCGACCAACCCCGAGTGCATGGCGCTGCTGCACTTCACCAGCGGCACCACCGGGACCCCGAAGGGGGCGGTCCACGTCCACCAGGCGGTCGTCGCCCACCACGCGACCGGGGCGTTCGCGCTGGACCTGCACCCCGACGACGTGTTCTGGTGCACGGCCGACCCGGGCTGGGTGACGGGCACCTCCTACGGGATCATCTCGCCGCTCACCCACGGTGTGACCAGCATCGTCGACGAGGCCGAGTACGACCCGGAGCGCTGGTTCCGCACCCTCGCCGAGCAGCGGGTGAGCGTCTGGTACACCGCGTCGACCGCGATCCGCATGCTGATGAAGCTCGGCGCCGCGGCACCTCGCGCCTACGACCTGAAGCGCCTGCGGTTCATCGCCAGCGTCGGGGAGCCGCTCAACCCCGAGGCGGTCGTCTGGGGGCAGCAGGCGTTCGGCCTGCCGATCCACGACAACTGGTGGCAGACCGAGACCGGCGGGATCATGATCGCCAACTACCTGGCGATGCCGGTCAAGCCCGGCTCGATGGGCCGCCCGCTGCCGGGCGTGGAGGCGGCTGTCCTCCGCCGCGACGCCAACGGCAAGATCGTGGAGCGCCACGGCCAGGCGGTCGTCGAGCGGCCCGGTGTCGAGGGCGAGCTGGCGCTGCGTCCCGGCTGGCCGTCGATGTTCCGCGGCTACCTCCACGAGCCGAAGCGCTACCGCCGGCGCTTCGCCGGCGGCTGGTATCTCACCGGCGACCTGGCCAGGCAGGACGGCGACGGCTACTTCTGGTTCGTCGGCCGCGCCGACGACGTCATCAAGTCCGCCGGCCACCTCATCGGCCCGTTCGAGGTGGAGAGCACCCTGCTGGAGCACCCGGCGGTGGCCGAGGCGGGCGTGATCGGCAAGCCCGACCCGACGATCGGCGAGCTGGTCAAGGCGTTCGTCGCCCTCAACCCGGGCTACCAGCCGAACGACGAGCTACGCCTGGAGCTGCTCGGGTTCGCGCGCAAGCGGCTGGGCGCCGCGGTCGCCCCCAAGGAGCTGGCCTTCGACGCCAACCTGCCCAGGACCCGCAGCGGCAAGATCATGCGCCGCCTGCTCAAGGCGCGCGAGCTCGGGCTGCCGGAGGGCGACCTGTCGACCCTGGAGGAAGCGCCATGACCACCTCCACCGCCCCGCCCGCCATGGAACGGGAGCGGGAGCACGCCATCCACCTGCTGCGCGAGATGCTGCGCATCCGCCGCTTCGAGGAGCGCTGCGTCGAGCTGTACAGTGCCGCCAGCATCCGCGGGTTCCTGCACCTGTACATCGGGGAGGAGGCGGTCGCGGCCGGTGCCATGCAGGCGCTGGAGCCCGACGACAACGTCGTGGCCACCTACCGAGAGCATGGCCACGCCTTGGCCCGCGGGGTCTCCGCCAGGTCGATCATGGCCGAGATGTTCGGCAAGGTGGAGGGCTGCAGCCGGGGCCGGGGCGGCTCGATGCATCTCTTCGACGCTGCCACCCGCTTCTACGGCGGCAACGCGATCGTCGGCGGCGGGCTGCCGATCGCCGTCGGCCTGGCGCTGGCCGACAAGCTCCGTGGCCGCCGCCAGATCACCGCGTGCTTCTTCGGCGAGGGCGCGGTCGCCGAGGGCGAGTTCCACGAGTCGATGAACCTCGCCGCCCTCTGGGGCCTGCCGGTGCTGTTCGTGTGCGAGAACAACCTGTATGCCATGGGTACCGCGCTGGCCCGCTCGGAGTCCGAGACCGACCTGGCGCTGAAGGCGTCCAGCTATGAGCTGCCGGCCTGGTCGGTGGACGGCATGGACGTGCTCGCCGTGCAGGAGGCGGCCAGGCGCGCGGCGGCGATGGTGCGCGCCGGTGAAGGCCCGTGCTTCCTGGAGCTGCGCACCTACCGGTTCCGCGCCCACTCCATGTACGACCCGGAGCTGTACCGCGGCAAGGACGAGGTCGAGCGGTGGAAGCAGCGCGACCCCATCCCCGCCTTCACCGCCATCCTGCGGGAGCAGGGGTTCCTCGACGACGCGGGACTGGCCAGCCTCGAGGCCGAGGCGGCGGCCGAGATCGACGATGCCGTCCGGTTCGCCGAGGCGGGCACGCTGGAGCCGGTCGAGGATCTGACCAGGTTCGTCTACAGCCAGGCAAGCGAGCGAGCGCCATGACCGTGCAGACACCAACCAGCCAGGAGGCGCCGGTCCGCCTCACCTACCGCGAAGCGTTGCGGGCTGCGATCCGCGACGCCCTCCAGCGCGATGAACGGGTCTTCCTGATGGGCGAGGACGTCGGCCGCTACGGTGGCTGCTTCGGAGTCAGCAAGGGGCTGCTGGAGGAGTTCGGGCCGCAGCGGATCCGCGACACGCCGCTGTCGGAGTCGGCGTTCGTCGGTGCCGGCATCGGCGCGGCCATGGGCGGCACCCGGCCGATCGTGGAGATCATGACCGTCAACTTCAGCCTGCTCGCCCTGGACCAGATCGTGAACAATGCCGCCACCATCCTCCACATGTCCGGCGGGCAGTTCGCGATCCCGCTGGTGATCCGGATGACCACCGGGGCCGGCCGCCAGCTCGCGGCCCAGCACTCCCACAGCCTGGAGGGGTGGTATGCCCACATTCCCGGCATCAGGGTGCTCACCCCGGCCACCCTCGAGGACGCCCGCGGGATGCTGTGGACCGCGCTGGAGGACCCCGACCCGGTCCTGATCTTCGAGCATGGCGCCCTGTACAACCTGACCGGGGAGCTGCCGCCGGACGCCGGGCCGGTCGAGATCGACCATGCCGCGGTGCGCCGGCCGGGCGGCGACCTGACCCTGATCGCCTACGGCGGCACGCTGGGCAAGGCGCTGGAGGCCGCGGAGGCGCTCGCCGCCGAGGGGATCGACGCGGAGGTCCTGGACCTGCGCACGCTGCGGCCGCTGGACACCGAGACGATCCTCGCCTCGGTCGCCAAGACCCACCGCGCCATGGTCGTCGACGAGGGCTGGCGCAGCGGCAGCATCTCCGCCGAGGTCAGCGCGCGCATCATGGAAGGCGCCTTCTACGAGCTGGACGCCCCGGTGCTGCGGGTGTGCAGCGCCGAGGTTCCCATGCCCTACGCCAAGCACCTGGAGGAGGCCGCGCTGCCCCAGCCCGCAACCGTGGTGGCCGCCGCCCGTGGGCTGGTGGCTGCCGGTGGCTGAGTTCCGCATGCCCTCGCTGGGCGCAGACATGGACGCCGGCACGCTGATCGAGTGGCGTGTCAAGCCGGGCGACGCGATCCGGCGCGGCGACATCGTCGCGGTGGTCGACACCGACAAGGCTGCCATCGAGGTGGAGACCTTCGACAGCGGCATGGTCGAGCGGCTGCTGGTCGAGGAGGGCGAGCGGGTGCCCGTCGGTACCCCTCTCGCCGACATCCGTTCCCAGGTTGTCGCCGCCCCACCCGCGCCGCCACCCATCCCGACCCCGCCGCCACCCGCACCCGCCGCGGCGGGGCCGCCACGACCTCGCCCTCTGGTGATCTCCCCGCTGATCCGGCGGCACGCCCACGAGCTCGGCGTGGACCTCGCCCGGGTGACCGGGACCGGCCGGCGCGGCGCCATCACCCGGGCCGACGTCGACCGGGCCGCCGCGGCCGCCGCCGGGCGTCCCGCGGCCGCGCACGAGCGCCCGGCCGCCCCTACGCCACTGCCCGTCACACCGGCGGCGCCGGCCCGCCGCCGGCCGGTGTCCCCGCTGGCCAGGCGGCTCGCCCGGCAGCTCGGCGTCGACCCGGCGCAGGTCACCGGGACCGGGGCGGACGGCGCGGTCACCCAGGCCGACGTCGAGCGGGCGGCGGCCGCCCGCGAGCGCCCGCCCACCCCCGCCGAGCAGCCGGTCGCGCCGGCCGCCCGCGCGGTCCCCTCCCCGGCCGAGCGGCAGCTCGCGATGCGGCGGGCCATCGCCGCGCTGATGGCGCGGTCCAAGCGCGAGATCCCCCACTACTACCTAGGGACCCACATCGACCTGGGGAGCGCGCTCGCCTGGCTGGAGGTGGAGAACGCCAGACGACCGGTCGCCAGGCGGCTGCTGCCGGCGGTGCTGCTGCTCCGGGCGGTGGTGCTGGCGGTGCGCGAGGTCCCGGAGATGAACGGCTTCATGGTCGACGACCAGTTCACCGCCAGCAAGGCGGTCCACCTCGGCGTCGCCGTATCGCTGCGCCAGGGCGGGCTGGTCGCCCCGGCGATCCGCGACGCCGAGGGCAAGGACCTCGACCAGCTCATGCGGGACCTGCGCGACCTGGTGACGCGCACCCGCGCCGGCGTGCTCCGCAGCTCCGACATGTCGGGCCCCACGATCACCGTGACCAACCTCGGCGACCGGGGCGTGGAGACCGTCCACGGGGTGATCTACCCGCCGCAGGTGGCCCTGGTCGGGTTCGGCAAGGTGACCGAGCGGCCCTGGGCGCGGCACGGCATGCTCGGCGTCCGCCCGGTCGTGGCGGCAACCCTGGCCGCCGACCACCGCGTCAGCGACGGCCACCGCGGCGGCCTGTTCCTGGCGGCCATCGACCGCCTCCTTCAGCAACCGGAGGAACTATGAGCGACGAGCAGCTTCGCACGACGGTCCTTCAGGCCTTGCGCGAGGTCGCCCCCGAGGTGACGGCCGACGAGCTGGAGCCGGACGCCCCCCTGCAGGAGCAGATCGACCTGGACTCCGTCGACTTCCTGAACTTCATGATCGGGCTGGGCGAGCAGACCGGGATCGAGATCCCGGAACGCGACTACCACGAGGTCGCCACCCTGAACGGGTGCGTGGCCTACCTGACCGCCCACGGCGCACGGGTAGCCTGACCTCCACCCGCGCCGGCGGCTACCATGCCGGTCCTGGGATGGATCCTCCTGAGCGGGGTCGCCATGAGCCTGATCGCGCTGGTGGGCGTCGTGGCGCTGGTCCTGCCGGAGCGGACGTTCAAGAGGGTCGTGCTTCCGCTGGTGGCGTTGGCGGCCGGGTCGCTGATCGGCGGTGCGTGCTTCCACCTGCTGCCCGGCGCCGTGGTGGCGATGGGCAATCGGCTGGAGCTGGTATGTCTGGCTCGTCGGCGGGTTCGTCGGCTTCTTTGTGCTGGAGCAGTTCCTGCAGTGGCATCACTGCCACCGCCCCGTCTCCCAGCACGAGCCCCTCGGCTTCCTGATCCTGGTCGCCGACGGCGTGCACAACCTGCTGGGAGGCCTGGCCGTCGGCAGCGCCTTCCTGGTCGACATCCGCGTCGGGATCGCTACCTGGCTGGCCGCGGCCGCCCACGAGGTGCCGCAGGAGCTGGGCGACTTCGGCATCCTGGTGCATAGCGGCTGGTCGCGTGCCAGTGCGCTGACCTTCAACCTGCTGTCGGCCGCGACCTTCCCGGTCGGCGCGCTGATCGCCTACGGGCTGTCCGGACTGCTGGACGTGGCGTTCCTGGTTCCCTTCGCCGCGGGCAACTTCCTGTACATCGGCGCGGCCGACCTGCTGCCGGAGCTGACCCGGCCCGCCGCCACCCGTGAGCAGTGGTTGCTCACCGGCGCCTTCCTGACCGGCGTGGCGCTGCTGCTCGTGCTCGCTCTCGCCGAGTGACCGTCGACGGGTCGGTGAAGCTGGCCGACGGCACGACAGTGACCGCCGATGACGCCTACCTGGTGCGGTCCATCCTGGACGCCGACGCCGAGATGGTGTCGGGCTACCGGGCGGGGGTCATGTCGGCGCAGTTCCTGCCGGTGAGCTGACCCAGGTGCAGGCGGCGGCGATCGTCGCCTACATCAAGACGATCCGCGGCGACGGGACCGGCGGCGCCCAGCCGCGCCCGGCCAGGACCCACGGCGGTGGCCCAGCCGCAGCGGCCGTCGGTCTACTACGCCGGGTGGGCGCTGCTGGCGATCGGCCTGCTCATCGCCAGGAGCAGCGTGCGCTTGGGGCTGACGACACAACGTGTTCCCACTGGGTCGGTGCGCAGCACACGGGACGTTCGGCACTGAGCGGGCAGGGATAGCGGCTCTCGACGCCCCGGTACTTACCGTCCACGATGAAGCCAGAGGCTGCGTTCGAAAGAAGGAAGGTGGAGGCGATGCGGCCAGGTGCGGTTGCCACGTCCGGCATGGGCGCTATGGCCGACCCAAGGACTCCGGCGTCCGATCCGGGGCAGGAGGTTGGGTCGCTGGGTGCCCCCCGCGGACCGGCGGTGACCACGACGAGCCCGGTCTACCTGGTGGCCACCGGGGACGGGCATGACCCAGGCTTCGCTGCCAGCCTGGCACGAGGATTGGAGCTGGCCTGGCAGGCTGGAGCACAGGTCATCCTGTACGCCCACTCCACCGAATCGGCGTTCGTCGACCCGTTCGAGGCGACCGGTCGGATCGCCGGCTATGAGCGCGACTGCCTACTGGAGCCCGAGCAGCTCCGGGAGCACGGCTACGGCCACCTCGCCGAGCAGCTGGTCGCCGCCAGGCGGCTGGGGTTGGATACCGGCGCCTGGGTGGTGTTCGGGATCGGCGCGGCGGCCATGGCTCGCTGCTGCAACAAGCTCGGCGTGACTCGCGTCATCCTGCCGGCCAAGGCAGCCCGGCCGTCGCTGCGCGAGCGGCTGTTCCGGCACACCCTGGCGGCCTTCACCGCCCGCCTGCCAGAAGTGGAGTTCGTGCTGGTCCCGGCCACCGGCCGCGCCGGTGGTGACCGATAAGGCCCGGCTCAGTCATGCGGGCAGCAGACCCCACGCCGAGCAGTCCGGAAGCTGCTGGTCCCGCTGCTAATGGGCGAGGATCTGGGAGAGCTCCTCGGCCTGCTCGACGGTGAGCGGCGGGAGCTTGGGCAGCCCTGGCGTCCGGATGGTGATGGGCTCCGCGCCCTCCCGCTCTTCGCTTTTCGCGTCCTCGGCGCCAGAAACCTCGAGGACCTCGGGCTCGGCGGTTGTCATCGGGCTCACCTCCTCCCACCCTTGAGCATGAGCGCCCGGTGACGCGGTATCCAGGGCCGTCCTGCCTGCTGCCCAAAGGACCCGGAGCCGAGCCGACCCACGGCCCTACCAGCGGTCCACCAGGTGCGCCATTGTCGAGCTGCTGCGGTCCGTCCAACCGAGGAGATGCGACCATGACAAGCTCGGCGACCTACCCGGTCAGCGTGGAGGCGCGGCTCGACCCGCAGCTCTCGCGCTGGCTGTGGCTCGTCAAGTGGCTGCTCGCCATACCCCACTACGTGGTGCTGTTCTTCCTGTGGATCGCCTTCGGCGTGCTCAGTGTCGTGGCGTTCTTCGCCATCCTGATCACCGGCCGCTACCCGCGCTCGCTGTTCGACTTCAACGTCGGCGTGCTGCGCTGGTCGTGGCGGGTCGCCTACTACGCCTACGGTGCGCTCGGCACCGACCGGTACCCGCCGTTCACCCTGGCCGAGCAGCCCGACTATCCGACACGGCTGGAGATCGCCTATCCCGAGCGCCTGTCCCGCGGGCTGGTGCTGGTCAAGTGGTGGCTGCTGGCGATCCCCCACTACCTCGTCGTCGGGCTGTTCCTCGGCGGCGGCAGCTGGGTCGCCTGGCGCAACGAGAACTGGGAGTGGTCGACCGGCGGCGGGCTGATCAGCCTGCTGGTGCTCATCGCCGCCGTCGTCCTGACCTTCACCGGCCGGTACCCGGCCAGCCTGTTCGACCTGGTGCTCGGGCTGAACCGCTGGGTGCTGCGGGTCGCGGCCTACGTCGGCCTGATGACCGACGCCTACCCGCCGTTCCGGCTGGACCTCGGCGGCAGCGAGCCCGGCGGCACGCTCACCGTTCCGCCGGCACCCTCCGGAGGCGCGGGCGGCGCGGCCCCCACCGCGACACGACCGGGCGCCCCGTCGGCGGGTGCATGGACGTCCGGCAGGATCGTCGCCCTGGTCGTCGGCGCGCTGCTGGCGCTCACCGCCGCCGGGCTGTTCACAGGCGGCGGGCTGGCGCTGTGGGCCGACCGCACCCAGCGGGACACCGCCGGCTATCTGACGACCGAGACCCAGCGGTTCGCCACCGCCACGTACGCCCTCGCCACCGAGGGCATCGACCTCCGCGTCGACGGCCCCGACTGGCTGTACGCCCTCGACACCGTCCGCATCCGGGCCACCGGCGCCGACCCGGCCACGCCGCTGTTCGTCGGCGTCGCCCGCGAGGCGGACGCGGCCGCCTACCTGACCGCCACCGGCCACGACATCGTCACCGACCTCGCCGACCCCACCAGGTACCGTACGCACGCGGGTGGCGCGCCGGCGGCCGTTCCCGCCCAGCAGTCGTTCTGGGTCGCCTCCAGCGTCGGCGCCGGCACGCGCACGCTGGTCTGGCCGGTGCGCGAGGGGTCCTGGACGGTCGTGGTGATGAACGCCGACGGCAGCCGGGGTGTGGACATGCGCGCCGACCTCGGCGCGAAGGTCCCGGCCATGGGGTGGATCGCCACCGGCCTGCTGGTCGGCGGGACGGTGCTGCTGGCCGGCGCCGTCACGCTGCTGGTGCTCGCCGTCCGCCGTCCCGGTGGCGGTCCGGGTCAGGCCGCCGGGGTGAGCAGCCCGTAGTGTCCGTCCGACCGGCGGTAGGCGACCGCGCCCCTGCCGGTGGCAAGGTCGGTGAAGAACACGAACGGCGCATCGGTGAGGTCCAGCAGCTCGATGGCCTGCCGCTCGGTCCGCGCTGCGGGCGGCGGTTGTTGCTCGACCGGTACCGTGCAACCGGTCAGGTCCGGCGCCCCTGAACCGGCCACCGACAGGCCGAAGGTTCCTCCTGGCCGCCGCCAGAGCACCGCGTCGCTCCGGGTGCCGGTCTCGGTGAACAGGTGGAAGTCGTGGCCGAGCAGCGCCAGCTCGCCGGCGGCCTCGTCGACCGTGAGCGGCTGGCCAGCGAACGTCGTGCGGCGCACGACCTGCCGCTCGCCGCGTGGGCGGGGGAACCGGGCCGACCGCCGCGTCGGCAGGTCGCCATGGCGCCATTCGCCCGGACCCGGCACACCCGCGGAACGGTGCAGGGTCCGCCGCTGGCTGGTCAGGTGCTCCAAGCGGTGGCGTAGCCGCGCCTCCAGCAGGTCGACCGCCTCGTAGAGCCGACGCGCCGAGACCTGGGCGCGGACCGGCCTGCCGTCAAGGTCCAGCAGCGCCTCGGCGACCGCCGGGCGCGCCACGGCCGGGTCTGCCACGCGGCCAAGCAGGACGCGCGCGTGCAGCGTGCGCGCGGGCGCGACCTTGGCGAGCGCCGCCACCTTCTTGCGGGCGTAGGCCTTCACCGCCGGGCCGACATGAAGATCCAGTGCCACCACCTGCACATCCATCTGGCGTTCACGCATCGCAAGGCTCCTTTGAACCGCGCTCGTACCAGCGGAGCGGCGTCGTCACGGTCACGGCCGGCCGACCGTGGACGGCAGCGACGACCCGTCGTCCACGTCGAAGCCGACCCGGTTCTCGACCCGCACGACGCCCTCGACCCCGGCGACCGCCCGTACCAGCATCGGGATGAGGCTGCGCCGCTCGCAGGTCCCCTCCAGCAGCGCCACCCCGTCGCGGACGGTCACCTGGAGGCGCTCGGAGCTCAGCAGCGGGTCATCGTGGATCACGTGATCCACGAGCTCCCGGCGGATCTCCACGTCGGGGCGCAGGAACACCTTCAGCACGTCCGAGTGGCTGACGATCCCGATCAACCGGCCCGCCGGGTCGGTCACCGGCAGCCGCTTGATCTGGTGCTTGCGCAGCAGCCTGGCGGCTTCGACGACGCTGGCCTGCGGACCGACGGTGACTACGGGCCAGGTCATCAGCTCCGCGGCGGTGCCGCCGCGGGCCTTCAGCCGCTCCACCCGGCGACGCCTGCTCGCCAGCAGGGACCGCTGGACGGCGTCGGCCGGTCGCCCCTGCTTGAGGATCAGGTCGGACGCGGACACCACCCCGAGGACGTGCCGCACGTCGTCGACCACCGGGACGGCGCTGACGTGCCGCTCGGCAAGCAGGCGCACCAGCTCCTTGTAGGGGGTGGACAGCCGCGCGCACACCACCTCCCTGGTCATGATGTCCCTGACCTTGCGGCCCATCACGACCTCCTTCCAACGGGATCTCCACCGGACTCGCGACTCCGAGGAGGCCTCCACCCCGACCCTAGCTCCGAACGACGGCGGCGGGCAGAGGACAAGGTCCCCCAACGGCTGTGCCGTCCGGCCGCCGCGGGCCTTGCCCAAACGTCCCGGAGACGCGGAGCCACCCTGCCCTACACCGCGTGCCACGCCGGACGCATGCTGCCAGCAGGACGGGAGCAATCCGGCCCGTGGCCGGGTCGTGTGGAACAAGAGGGTGAGAGCATGGACCCACTCGTCATCGCCGTCGTGGTCGCCGGGTTGGCGGTTCTGACGCTTGCGTTGTCGATCCGGGTGGTCAAGCAGTACGAGCGGGGGGTGCTGTTCCGGCTCGGCCGGGTCATCGGCACCCGCGCGCCCGGCCTGCGGTTGATCGTCCCGGTGATCGACGTGCTGCGGCGGGTGTCGCTGCGGATCGTCACCATGCCGATCCCCTCCCAGGAGATCATCACCCGCGACAACGTCAGCATCGACGTCTCCGCCGTCGCCTACTACCGGGTCGTCGACCCGGTGAAGTCCGTCGTGGCGATCGAGAATGTGGGCGCCGCCATCAACCAGATCGCCCAGACGACCCTGCGCAAGGTGATCGGCCAGCACACCCTGGACGAGATCCTGGCCGAGACCGACCGCATCAACCGGGTCATCCGTGAGATCCTGGACGTGGCCACCGAGGAGTGGGGCGTGGTGGTCACCCTGGTGGAGCTCAAGGACATCCAGCTCCCAGAGAGCATGAAGCGGGCGATGGCCCGCCAGGCCGAGGCCGAACGTGAGAAGCGCGCCAAGATCATCGCCGCCGAGGGCGAGGCGCTGGCCGCCGACCAGCTCGGTGTCGCCTCCGACGTGATGCTGGCCCACCCGCTGGCGTTGCAGCTCCGCACCCTGCAGACGCTGGTGGAGATCGGCGTGGACAAGAACACCATGGTGGTCGTCCCGGCACCGCTGGTCAGCACCATCCAGGAGCTCGGCACGTTCCTGGCCAAGGAGACCGCGGCGGTCACCACGCCCGACGCGGCTGCGCCACACGACGGCGAGCCCGCCGACGGCAGCCGCGCGGCGCCGGTCGCCCTCCAAGGCGGCCGGTCGCTGCCCGTCTGAAGCCGGGGGATTCATGGTCAAGGTGATGGTGACCCTCAAGCTCGACCCCGAGCAGGCATCGCCGGCCGCCGTGCGCCGGCTGCTCGGCCTGAAGCGGGGTGAGCTCGACGCCAGCTTCGGGGTGGTGAACATCAGCCCGGCCGAGCACCTCTACACGATCCTGGTCGATGAGGCGACCGCCGCCAGAGTGCGGGGAGCCGAGCCGGTCCGGGGGGTCTACGCCAACCCGCGGATCGAGCCGTTCGGGCCACCCCGCTGAGGTCGCCGCCATCGCGCACAGCATCCAGCCGGCTACGCCGGCAGGGCCGATACAGCGTGGTTCAGCGCTTCTGTGCGGTTGGCGCTCCGGCACCAGCCCGGTCCTCGCTCGGCGCTTGACGCGACGCCTGGTGCTTGACGTGTCTCCGCTTCTTCGTCTCCCGCCGCCTGGGTCGCTCGCCCCTGCGGCCTCCCCTACCTCGCGCGGACATCCGACACCTCCTTGGCACGGACACCCGACATCTTCTTCGACCACTGTCACGCCGGCTGGACGAGAGCGGCAGGGCCATTCGTCCTTCGCTCCACGGACCAGGTGGGACCGGTCGCTAGTCCGGCGACCCTCCCCGCCCGAGCAGCTCGGGGTGCTCGACCTCCGGGTGCGAGGCGTCGGTGAACTCGCGGAACTCACCGGTGACCAGGAACGCCACCTGCTCGCCGATGTCCACCGCGTTGTCGCCGATCCGCTCGATCTGCCGCGACACGACGTGCATCCGGATCCCCCACTCGAGCATGCGCTTGTCGTCCGACGCCTCGAGCACCTGCGGCAGCATGCCACGGTTAAGCTGGTCGATACGATCGTCTACCTCGGGGAGCTTGCGCGCGAGCTCGAGGTCACGGCGCGCAAGCGCATCCATCGCCGTCTCCACCATCCGAACGGCGATCGCACCCATCTCCTCCAGGTGCTGCAGCACCTTGGGATCGTGTGGCAGGCCGTCGACGAGCCTGGTGATCTTGGCGATGTTCACCGCCTGGTCGGCAACGCGCTCCAGATGCAGGTTGATGTGCAGCAGCGCCGTCAGCAGCCGCAGGTCGGAGGCGACCGGGGTCTGGAGCGCGTACAGGCCAAGGATCCGTTGCTCGACGTCGAGATAGAGCCTGTCCACCTCGTCGTCGCCGCCGATCACCTCGTCGCAGATCACCGGGTCGCCGCGCCCAAGGGTCCGCAGCGCCTTCTCCAACAGCAGCCGGGCCTGGACGCCTGTCCGCTCAACGTCGCCCTCCAGGGCGCGCAGCTCCTCGTGAAACCGCCGCCGGATCTCGCTCATCAACCCAGCCTTCCTTGCTGTAGGCCCCCTGTCCCGGAGTATGGGCCTCTCGGCACCCGGCCGCCACGACCGCCGCGCCGTCGCTCCGGAGCTCGCTCTCACTTCTTCAGCCGGACGACCACCACCGAGCAGGCCGCGTGACGGACGCACTGCTCGCTGACCGACCCGGTCAGCAGGCCGGAGAAGCCGCCCTCACCGCGTGCGCCGACCACCAGGAGGTCGGCGTCGGCGGTCCGGGCCAGCAGCACCCCGACCGGGTGGCCTTCCTGGAAGTGCCAGGTTAGCCGGGAAGGCAGCTGAGCGCCGAAGACCTCGCGCAGGATCTGCTGGAGGGTCTCCTCGCTCTTGCGGGCACGCGCCTCCAGATCGAGCGGCGCGGTTGTGGTCGGTATGGGGGTGGAGCCGGGTCCGAAGAGCGCCATCGGCAGCGGTGGCATCCGGGCCATCACCGCCTCCAGCTCGGCGTCGCGGAGCTCCGCCTTTTCGGACGCCCACCGCAGGGCGGCGCGCGACCCCGCTGACCCGTCGACGCCGACGACGATACGTTGCGCGCGGTGCTGGCCTGGCTGAGACGTCATCTCTCCTCCCGTCGCGGAACCGCTGGGGCTTGATCGACACGACGGCGCACCGTGTGGACGCTCACGTTGTTTCTATGAACGTCGACACAACAGTGCTTCCTCGGGGCGGAGACCACCAGGGTCCACAGTCCCTCGGCCTGGAGGTCTGGCAGCGGTGCACGCTCCGACCACACTGGCTCCTGCGCCACCCCACCTGACCGCCGGCACCGACGGCCGCGACGACCCGTGGAACGCAAAGCCGTTCGCCTCTCCCCCGTGGCCGGCGAACGGGTGAGGATGAGGGTGGCGGATGCCACACATGGTGCCGCCGAGGGGTGAGGTGCAATGCCGGCTGTTGATCGAGTCGATGCGGCCCGCCGGCGAGGTGGCCGCGCACCGTGCCCTGAGGGGGGATCGAGCCGTGGCTGACAAGCTGGTCCCCGCCGTGCCCGACACTGGAACCGAGAAGGCAGCCCGCCTCGCGGCCGAGCGCACCGGCAGGCCCGGCCGCTGGGTGCGGCTCGACTGCCAGCACAACCGCCACGTCCAACAGCCGGTGGAAGCAGGGCAGCTCCTGGAGTGCCCCACGTGCCCCCCCTCGCCTGGTGGCTCCCTTGTCCGCCGTCGCGTCCTGCACCAGTCGCCGGAACGCCGGCTTGTCGCTCGGTTTGCTGCCGAACCGCTCGCTCCCGGCAAGGCCGGGCGGGCTGCGGCGGAGGCGGTGGCCGCCGCCGGGCCCAAGGCCCTCCTCGGCGATGTCGAACACGTGGTATGCGAGCTGGTCGCCGATGCCATCCGTCACACCGAAGCCCCGGTCGAGCTGACCGTCGACACCCACGACGACGTGGTTCGCGTGGAGGTCGCGGTGAAGGGTCACCTATCCCACTGGGAGCCGGCTCGCTTGCTGGCAGGGGCACGGTGGTGTGGTGCGAGCTGAGGGACCAGCCGGGGGATCGATAGGCCCCGAGAGGACGTTGCCCACCTCACCGCCACCCACGGCCACGAGCACAACCACCCGGCCCTTTGGCACAGCCACGAGCCCCACCAGGACGTCGAGAAGGCGCACCCGAGCACCTCGGCCGGCCAGGGCCGCGACACCGACCTGTAGGTCCGGGCGCGGCACTCCCAGCGGCCTGGCCACCGCAGCGACATGCGGCGCAACGGACCTGTCGACCAGGGACCTTCGCCCCTGGATCGGCGCCGGGCCATGCCGCATGCTGAGCGAGAGGACAGCAGGGACGGTGATCTTTGGAATCGGCTCTACTGCACCTGGCAGCGTTCCGGTGAACACCCCTGGAGGGGGCTCGGCGCACAGCCCGACGCCGCGACAGGCGCCCAGGCGAGGTTCGACTCCTCGCGCTGCCACAGGACCGATGGCAAACGGGCCAGCATCGGAGAGCAACATGACCGAGCCGCTGACGCAGGAACTTGGCGAGTCACCAACGGTCGAGGTGCGCGTGTACCGCCACGGGGAGCTGACGCACAAGCAGCTCTGCGAGAGCGTCGAGGAGGCTGCCGCCGTGGTGGATGCCTGGAGCGAGCTTGAGGAAGTCGAGTGCGAGGTCGATGACCTGTCGGTCAAGCACCGTCCCGATGAGATCCTCGAGCCGTCGCTGTCGGAGCCCCTCGTCGAGGAATACCCAAGGGAGGCGCCATGAAGGCCAGCGTTGGTGATCGCATCGTCGTCAAGGGGCTGCACCTGGGCGAGCCGGGTCGTGATGGCGAGATCCTCGCGGTCGAGGGACCAGACGGCGCCCCGCCCTATCAGGTGCGTTGGGAGGCCGACGGCCACGTCAGCCTGTTCTTCCCCAGCTCTGACGCCACCGTCGAGCACTACCCTACGAGCACAACGAACACCGAAGGGTAGCGGCCGCTCGGGGCGCCGAGGCGGCCGGCTCGGTGCGGGCGGGAACCCGGCCGAGGATGCGGTAGACGTCGGCGCTATCGACCGTCTCGCGCTCCAGCAGCAGCTCGGTGAGGCGGTCCAAGCTGTCGCGGCGGGCGCGGAGCGTGCCCAGCGCGCGCTGCTCGGCCTCGCGCAGCAGCCTCGCGACCTCCTCGTCGATCACCCGCTGGGTCGCCTCCGCGTACAGGCGGCTGCTGACCTGCTCACCACCCAGATACATCGGGCTGCCGGAGGCGAACCCCACCGGACCCCGGGGCCGGGCTCAGACCGAACTCCCGCACCATCTTTGTTGCCAGGCCGGTCGCGCCGGCCAGGTTGTTGGCGGCGCCGGTGGCGGGGTCGAAGCCGTCCATCTCCGCCAGCATCTGGTTCAGCGTCTGGTCGCGTTCGTCGTTGGACACCAGTGCGCCGCCACGGCGTTGCCCGATGGCGTCGATCTCGTCGACGAACACGATCGAGGGAGCACGCTTGCGCGCCTCGGCGAACAGGTCGCGGACGCGGGCGGCGCCCACGCCGACGAACATCTCCACGAAGCTGGAGCCGGTGACCGACAGGAACGGCACGTGCGCCTCGCCGGCAACCGCCCTGGCCAGCAGCGTCTTGCCGGTCCCAGGCGGCCCCACCATCAGCACGCCCTTGGGCCCGACCGCGCCCGCCCGCCGATACCGGTCGGGATGCTTGAGGAAGTCGACCACCTCGCTGACCTCCCGCTTGGCCCCCTCGTAGCCCGCCACGTCAGCGAACGTCGTGCTCGGCTTCTCGGTGTCGTAGACCCTGGCCCGGGAGCGGGCGATCCCTCCCAGACCCGCCATCTGCCGGCTCGTCCCCCGGCCGAGGTAGACGAAGAAGGCGACCAGCAACAAGAACGGCAGGAAGCTCGCCAGCACCGTCGCCCACGAGGTCCGCGGCCCGACCGCCCGCACTCGCACGCCTTTGTCCTGGAGCAGCTTGAGGAGGGTGTCGTTGCTGAGCGCGGTCGGGAAGGCCGACGCGAACTGCGTGCCGTCCTTGAGCTTGCCGTCGATGTGCCCGTCGGAGCCGATGGCGACATCGGTGACCTGGCCCTGCTCGACCTTCTGGACGAACGTCGTGTAGTCGTAGCTGGTGACCGGCTGGCGCGAGAGGGGCAGCAGGAGCAGCAGCAGGCTCAGCAGCAAACCGATCAAGGGCAGCCACGACCGCCATGCTGGCGGTGGTGGCGCCGGCGGACGCGGGCGGTCCGGCGGCGGACCCGGCTTGGCGGCGTTGCTCGGGTGCTGATGGCGATCCTGTGCCGGCATGCGACGTCACTCCTGGCTCACCGGGCACCCCTTGGGTTCCCCGGACCCTTCGGCGACTCATGGCTGGTTCTCGCCGCCGAAGATCTCCGACACCGAGCTGTCCTCGAAGACGGCGCGGATCGCATCGGCGATGATCGTGGCCACCGACAGCACCGTGAGCTTGCTGCCGCCGTGGCCGTCCGGCAGGGGCAGCGTGTCGGTGACGGCGACGGTGCTGAGCGCCGAGCGCTCGAGGCGGTCGATCGCGGGACCCGACAGCACGCCGTGGGTGGCGACCGCCAGCACCTCCGCCGCTCCCGTGGCCTTCAGGATCTCCGCCGCGGCGCAGATGGTGCCGGCGGTGTCGATCATGTCGTCGACCACCACGCACGTCCGGCCCTCGACCTCGCCGACCACCGCGCGGGCCTCCACCACGCTGGCGACGCCCTTGCGGTGGCGCTTGTGCACGAAGGCGAGGTCCGCCTTGAGGTGCTGCGCGAACCGCTCCGCCACCCGCACCCGGCCGGCGTCGGGCGCGACCACGACCAGACCGTCGCCGACGCGGCCGCGCAGGTAGCGCACGAACACCGGCATGGCCGTCAGGTGGTCAACGGGGCCGTCGAAGAAGCCCTGGATCTGCCCGGCGTGCAGGTCGACGCTGATGATGCGCCCGGCGCCCGCGGCGCTGAACAGGTCGGCGACCAGCTTGGCGGTGATCGGCTCGCGGCCCTCCGTCTTGCGGTCCTGGCGGGAGTACCCGTAGTAGGGGCAGACCGCGGTGATCCGCCTGGCCGAGGCCCGCTTGGCGGCGTCGATCATGATCAGCTGCTCCATGATCGAGTCGTTCACCGGCCGGCCGTGGGTCTGCAGGATGAAGGCGTCGGCGCCCCGGACCGAGGTGCCGAAGCGGCAGCCGATCTCCCCGTTGGCGAAGTCGATGAGGTTGGCGTCGTCCAGCTCCACACCGAGGTGGGCGCTTACCTTCTCCGCCAGGGCGCGATTGCACCGCCCCGTAGACAGCTGCAGCCACTTCCTGTTGACCAGCTCCATGGCGCACCACCGCGACGGTCTCCCGGGTGCACCGTAGGCCAGACGACACGCCGGCAGGAGAGGCGATGGGACTCGTCGCTGCGGGACCTCCGGACCCCCGCCGGTCGCCCTTGCCGCTTGCGGGAAGGTCCCGCCGTGGTCGGGTCCGTCGACTCCTGACCGGCTGCTAGGACGGGCCCACACTGGAGCCGATCGGGTCGCGACCGGAGGGCGCAGCATGACATCGGACGGGCCGGTCAGGATCACCGTGATCCCGACCGAGGTGGTTCGCATCGGCGCCATGGCGAGCACGCTGCTGGAGGAGGCGCGGCACGTCTCCCTCGACGAGGCTGCCAGCAGACGACTGGAGGAGATCTACGAGAGCTCCGTGCGGGAGCTGGTGGCCATCCTGCCCACCGCCCTCGGCGCCGAGCTGGACCGCTTCGCGCTCCGCTTCGAGCGCGAACCACCGACCCAGGGCGAGCTGCGCGTCGCCCAAGCACAGCTTGTCGGCTGGCTGGAGGGCCTGTTCCACGGTATCCAGTTCGCCTTGGCCGTCCAGCAGATGGCGGCACGCAGCCAACTCGAGGAGTTCCGCCGGCATGCCGGGCAGACGGCCGGCCGCGAACCCGTCTCCAGCTCCGGCCCCTACCTCTAGGAGCGGTGATGCGACCATCCGAGCGCGCGGTCTTCGGCGACCGTGAGGCCGACGTCGTCCTGCGGGACGGGTCGACCTGCGCTTCGGGCTGGTGGCCACCGTCGGCGGCGACGACCATGTGGTCGCCCACGCCGCCTACGCGGGCGACGACGCCCACCCCGACAGGGCGGAGGTCGCGCTGACCATCGCCGATCGGATGCAGGGCAAGGGAATGGGGACACTGTTGCTCGGCCAGCTCGCCGAGGTCGCCGCGCAGGCGGGCGTGTCGACCTTCACCGGAGAGCTGCTGCCCGAGAACCACCAGATGATCAAGGTGCTGCGCGACAGCGGCTTCGCGGTCGCCACCCGCACGGTCCCCAGGGCGATCCTGATCGAGTTCCCGACCTCGATGACCGAGGAGGCCTGGGACCGCTTCCAGCGGCGCGAGCACGTCGCGGCCGTCGCCGCCGTCCGCACCATCCTGGCACCGCGCGCGGTCGCGGTGATCGGCGCCTCGAGGCGGCGGGAGACGGTCGGCGGTGCGCTGTTCCACAACCTGCGTGAGGGCGGGTTCGCTGGCCCCGTCTTCCCGGTCAACCCGCAGGCGGAGGTGGTGCAGTCGGTCCGCGCCTACCCATCGGTCACCGACGTCCCGGGGCCGGTCGACCTGGCGGTGGTCGCCGTGCCGGCGCCGCTGGTGGTCGAGGCCGCCCAGCAGTGCGCCGCCAAGGGCGTCCGTGGCCTGGTGGTGGCGGTCGGCGTCGTCCACGACGCCTCGTTCGGTCCGGCCGGCGAGGGCGTGACCATCGTCGACGCGCGCGTGCGGATCAAGCTGGCGCCCCCGACGCCCCTGGTGGGCGCCCGCCAGCCCTGACCAGATCGGGCCGCAGGAACACGCGAAGCAGGTCCGACCGGCTGATGATGCCGACCAGCCGCCCCTGCGGGTCGACCACCGGCAGCTGCTTGACCAGGTGCTTGTGGAGCAGTCTGGCTGCCTCGACGACGGGAGCCTCCTGGCCGATGGTGATGGCCGGTCTGCTCATCAACGCCGCGGCGGTGGCGCCCTTGGCCTTGGCCGACTCCAGGCGGCGTCGCTTGCCCTCCAGCAGGAACCGCTGGAAGTGGTTGGCCGGGTGCTGCCGCTTGAGCAGCAGGTCGGCCTCGGACACGATCCCGAGGACGTACCGGTCGGCGTCGACGACGGGCACGGCGCTGACGTACCGCTCGGTCAGCAGCCGGACCAGCTCCTCGTAGGGGGCGGACGCCTGCGCGTAGACGACCTTGGTGGTCATGACGTCCTTGACCTTGTCCCGCATCATGACCTCCATCGACCGGACCGCCTATCCCACGCTGTCCGCCAGCTTTCTCTAATCTCACGATAGGCCCGGACAGTCGCGGCGGGCAGAGGAGGAAGTCCCCCACCGGCTGGGCCTTCCGGTTGCCGCCTCGCCGGCGTGGTGCGCCTCGGGACCGCTCGCGCGAAGGGATGCGGGATGGAGATCGCCGCGCCACCCCTGAGCCGGGCTTGCGCCTGGCAGGCCCATGGAGGCGTGCCTGCGGGTGTCATGGGCCGAAGGGCCGGCGATGGTCGGGCCCGGACGGCCCTGCCGGGACGAGGCGGTCCCGCGTACGGTTGTAGGTGCCCGGGCAACCCAGTGGGACGGCCGACGGGGGTTGGTTGGTCGTTCCCGTCTCGGGCGGGTGGCGTCGTCCGTGGACGGCCTCCGGGTCGTGACTTGCGGAACGATCAGCCGGCCCGCCCAGGGGTTGCCCGAGCCATTTCGTGGTGAGGGAGCATCGGTGGCTGACCCGGAGCGACCAGGCGGCGTGGCCGTGGTCCCCCAGCGGGGCGCCGAGCTGCTGGCGTGCCCGCTGCTGAACAAGGACGCGGCCTTCGCCGAGGAGGAGCGTGACCGGTTCGGCCTGCGCGGGCTGCTCCCCCAGCGGGTCACCACGATCGAGGAGCAGGTCGCCCTGGAGCTGGAGCACCTGCGCCGGAAGGGCGACGACCTCGAGCGCTACATCGGGCTGGCCGCCCTCCACGACCGCAACGAGACCCTCTTCTACCGGCTGCTGGTGGAGCACCTGGAGGAGCTGCTGCCGATCGTGTACACCCCAACAGTGGGGCGCGCATGCCAGGCGTTCAGCCACATCTTCCGGCGGCCGCGGGGCCTGTGGATCACGCCCGCGGACCGGGACCGGATCCCTGAGCTGCTCGGCAACGCCGCCAACCCCGACGTGCGCCTGATCGTGGTGACCGACAACGAGCGCATCCTCGGCCTCGGCGACCAGGGTGCCGGCGGCATGGCGATCCCCGTGGGGAAGCTGGCGCTGTACACGGCCGCCGGCGGCATCCATCCCACCCTCGCCCTCCCCGTCTGCCTGGACGTCGGGACCGACAACGTGGCACTCCTGGACGACCCGTTGTACCTGGGTCACCGGAGCGCGCGGCTGCGGGGCGAACCGTACGACGAGCTCGTCGAGGCGTTCGTCGAGGGCGTCCTGCAGGCGTTCCCGCGGGCGCTGCTGCAGTGGGAGGACTTCAAGCAGCACAACGCCATCCGGCTGCTGGACCGGTACCGGCACCGGATCACCAGCTTCAACGACGACATCCAGGGCACGGCCGCGGTGGTGCTGGCCGGTGTGCTGACGGCGCTTCGTCAGACCGGGAGCCGCTGGCGGCGCAGCGCATCGTGCTGGTGGGTGCGGGAGCGGCGGGGATGGGTATCGCTCGGCTGCTGCGGGCGGCGATGCGGCGGCAGGGAGTCGCGTCACGGGCGATCCGGGAGGCGATCGTCATGCTGGACTCCCGGGGGCTGGTCCACGAGGGTCGGGTGCCGCTGGACGAGGACAAGCGGGAGTTCGCCGTGGGCGCCGAGGAGCTGCGGTCGTTCGGCTTCGAGCCGGGCGACCAGTTCGACCTGGAGGCGGTCGTCCGGCGGGTCAGGCCGTCGGTGCTGGTCGGCACGACCGGCAGCCCGGGCTGCTTCACCGAGGGTGCGATCCGCCAGATGGCACGATCCGCGCCGGCCCCGGTGGTCATGCCGCTGTCCAACCCCACCTCGCGGACGGAGGCCCGGCCCGCCGACGTCCTGGCTTGGACCGACGGTCGGGCGCTGGTGGCGACGGGAAGCCCGTTCGAAGCCGTCGAGCGGGCGGGACGGACGCACGTCATCGGCCAGGCGAACAACGCGTTCGCCTTCCCCGGGGTCGGCCTTGGCGCCATCGTGGCGGAGGTTCGGGAGGTGAGCGACGAGCTGTTCCTGGCGGCCGCAGAGGCCTTGTCGGAGGCGGTGACCCCGGCGCGGCTCGCGCAGGGCGGCCTGTACCCGAGCCCGTCGGAACTGCGGGCGGTGTCCAGGCGCATCGCGGTCCGGGTGGTGCGCACCGCCCGGGACCGCGGGATCGGACGCGCCTTCCACGACCGCGACATCGAGCCGGCCGTGGACGCCGCGATGTGGTTCCCCGCGTACGCCGCCTACGTCCCCGGGTGAGCACGTCCCCGCAGCATCACCAGGGTCACGGCGAGCAGCAGGACGCCGGACAGCAGGATCACCACCGGGACGCCGACGGTGTCGGCGAAGAAGTGCCCGACCGTGGCGGGCAGGAACAGGAAGACGCCGGCGACGCCGATGCCCGCCAACGCGAACCGACGACCGGTCGCCCCGGCGACCAGCAGGACCAGCGCGCTGGCCAGGCCGAACAGCAGCCCACCGCCCTCCAGGCGGACGGCGGTCGCCTGCGCCCCGATGAGTGACGCCACGGCACCGAACGCCAGGGCGACCACCGGCGGCCGCAGGACGCCGCGCCAGCCACCGAGGACCCACAGCACCCCCACGGTCCACACGCACAGCCCGACCGCCAGCTCGTCGCCGCCGGACGCCGCGGCAGCGGCGCCCGCCGCCGTGGCCACCCCGGCCAGGCAGGCGAGATGCTGGAGCGGGCGGGGCTGCAGCCGCCACAGCGCCCCGGCGTGCGCCGCGGCCGCCAGCCCGGCCAGCAGGACGACGCCCTCGCCGTCCAGGTCGAGCACCTCGGCGCCGAACAGGCCGGCAAAGAAGGCGACCGCCGCCGAGGACAGCAGCCACAGCACGGCACGCAGCCGCCACAGGGCGGGGTCGGCCTGCTCGTGGACGACCGCGCCAGCCGCCCACAGCGCCGCGGCCGCCAGCCCGAGCAGCGTCAGGCGGCTCCACGCCGCCAGGTCCTGCCAGGAGCGGGCGGCGAGCAGGACGGCGCCGATGACGGCGAGGGCTCCGCCCAGGTAGCCGAGCAGCTCCACGGTGACCGGCAGTCGCCGTGCCGACACCGCAGGGTGGGCGACCCCGTCACGCTCGGCCGTCAGGATCGCCGCCGCCTGGCCGTCGGAGATCAGCCCCCTGGACGTCCACCGTTGCAGTTGCGCTTCGAGGGACTCGGCCGGCGCCTGCCGTGCGGGCTGGCCGCGTCCCGGCAGCAGCTGGATCATCGGAAGCTCCCTTCTCAATGGGCCATGTCGATCGCCAGACGGGCCGGTTGGCGCAGCTCCAGCACCCGGAAGCCGACCCACCGGGACAGCCCGAGGCCGAAGGTGAGGTAACCCTCGAACTCGTCCACCCAAGTCACCTGCAGCAAGGTCGGGGACGACGGGGTGAGTGTCCTGGGGCCGCCGTAGGTGGCCCGGTACGGCGGGGTGTCCTGGTCGTGGCCCCAGGCGGGGTTGACCTGCACGAACAGGAACGCCCGACCCTTCAGCGGCACCCGCGCCCCGGACTCGCTCGTCACCTGGCCGACGTAGCGCACCTGCCAGCTGGGCAGGTCGTTCTCGAACTCCAGGACGACCCGGTCGAAGCCGTCGTGGCGGCCGGTGCGGATGGCCACCAGCATCGGCATGTGCTCCGGCACGCGTGGCCGGTTGGTCCCTGCCTTGGCGCTGGTGGTCCATTGGCGCTGGCCGGGCGCACCGGTCGTCGGTGCCCGCGTGGCTGCGGGTCGGGACGTGGACGTCGAGGGCGCCACCGAGGTCGACGTCGGCGGCGTGGCGGTGGTCGGATCGGTGTCGGAACCCGCGCAGCCGGTGACCGCCAGCCCGGCCACCGACAGCACGGTCAGGATGGTGCGGACAGCGGGTCGCATGGCCGCCGCCTCAGGCGTGGGCGAGCGCCGGCTTGGCCGCGGGCTCCCACCGGTCGGCCAGGCGTGCCGCCACCGCGGGCATGGTGGTGTACTCCATCTCGTCCAGCGGCAGCCGGTGCGGCTCGAAGGGGCCGTGCCGGCGCAGGTAGTCCATGACCTCGTTGCACTGCTGGCGCGCCCGATCGAACGAGGGGTCGTCGAACATGTCCCGCGGCCCGACGAGGTGCCCGCCGGTGATCTGGTAGCCCAGGCACACCACCCGCGGCGGGCCGTCGAACCGGCTGGGGTGCGCCTGGTCGGCGGCCACCGGCATCAGCGGTGCATGGTGCGAGCCCCGCATGCACCCGGCGACCGTGTGCGGGAACGCGAACGGCTCCAGCACCTCACCGACGGCCGGCAGCCCCGACTGGCAGCGCACGATCATGACCGGGTCGTCCTTGCCGACGTACTTGCCGGCGATCAGCGACAGCCGCTGCGTGCTGGTGGCCGCGGCGACCTCGCCCATCGCCTTGGAAACCACCCGCTCGATGACGTACCGGGACGGCGCACCGACGAACAGCAGCAGGTCGTACAGCTCCGACGGGCAGTCGAAGACGATCCGCTTGCTCTCGATCAGGTCGAGCACCTCGAAGCGGAACCCCTCGTGCAGCTTGGGGTCGATCACCAGCCCCGCGGTCGTGAACGGGTCGGCGAACATGCGGTACAGCGGCAGGTTCCACGCCCCCGGTTCGGTCTTGTCGGCGAAGAAGCACAGCACCGGCTCCGAAGGCCGCTCGACGAACTCCAGCTCGGCGTAGCCGGGACCCATGCCTCGCAGGTTGCCCGAGAACGCGTCCGACAGGATGTCCTGACCGGCGCCGTACAGCCCGAGCTGCTTGGCCAGCTCGGTCGTGGCCTGGAACACCGTCCAGGCGAACCCGTGGATCGACTCCGCCTCCGGGCCGTGGGTGTGGCTGACCACCAGCGCCAGGTCGTCCCCGCAAGTGGCCACCTGCCCATCCAGCACCAGGTCGCCGCGCACCGCCTCGACCCGGTCGCGGGCCAGCTTCACCATCCGCGGGTGCACCGCGGTAAGCCCCACGAAGCCGCCGGTGTCGGCCTTGATGATGCTCAACGTCTGCATGGCGCCACTTCCTGGCTCGCTGGCTCGCCACTCCACCACGTTGACCATCTCTCCGTTCGCATCCTGCCGCCAGAGGCGAAGGTCCCGGAAGCGGGGTGCAGATGGCCTGCCCGGCATCAGGCGGGGACGGCCAGCCAGCCCACGAACCCCGCCTCGGGATCCTCGCCGTCGACGGCATGCCCCGGCCGGGGAGCCTTGCTCGGGGTCTGAAGCAGGGTCGAGCGGGCCCGGACCGGCCGCAGCCCCGCCCGCCGGAGCAGCTCCAGGGTCTCGGTGCGGCCGACGAAGCGGGCCGCCGAGTAGAAGGGGTGGCCCTCGGCGCCACGATCCCGGTAGTGCCGTCCCAGGGGACTGTCGGCGGGCACCTCGCCGAGCACCACCCCGCCGCCCTCCCCCAGCACCCGCCTGGCCTCGACCAGCAGCGCAGCCGGGTCGTCGGCGAAGCAGAGGGTGACCACCACGAGGACCGCCCCGCAGGACCCGCCCCGGAGCGGAAGCCGCTCGCCGACCGCCTGCACCGGCAGGATCCCGCGTGCGGCGGCCAGCAGCAGGGGCGCCCGGGCCGGGTCGACGCCCCAGCCGACGCCCAACGCCTCGGCGAAGCGGCCGCCGCCTACCCCGACCTCAAGCCACGGTTGGGGAAGACCGCGCAGCAGGGGCGCCAGGCACGCCACCTCCGCTGCGAACGTGGCCCGGCCGGCAGGGCTGTCGTACCAGGCGTCGTACCGCTCGGCGAGGCGCTCGAACAGGGAGGCGGTGCGTTCAGGCACGGCCGCACCCTGGGACGATCAGGGTCCGGCCCTCCAGCCGGGCCTGGACCCCGAGGAACGCGCGCGCCAGCCAGATCCCGGTGCCGACGTGCTCGGTCTCCTGGGGGATCCGCACGCGGGTCTCCCCCGCGGCCAGCGCCGCGAACGGTAGCAGCTGGTCCAGCAGCCGTCCCACCCGCGGGTCGTCTCCCTCCTGCACACCATGTCGGCGATCAGGTTGAGCATGTTCGGGCCGAACCCTCGAACGGCCCACCTCGCAGGGGCCGACGGAGCACACATGGCCGGCTGCATCCCCCGCCGAGGGGCGGGCGGTAGCGCCTGGACGATGCGGTCGACCGTAATGGTCCCGGGTCCAGCGGGCTCGTGGCAGATGGTAGATGGCCTGGTCAGCGACCTGTACGAGCTGACCATGGCCGCCGACTACCTACGCCGGGCCATGACCGGGCCGGCCACCTTCAGCCTGTTCGTGCGCGAGCTGCCGCTCGACCGCGTACCGGGCGCCGCCGGCCAGCACGTGATCCGGCTCCGTCTGGCCGCGCAGCCGCCACACCGCCCCCGGCCCAGCCCGCGTGGGATCCGGGCGTCCAGCGCGTCCATGAACGTCTGCAGCCGGCCGGCCAGGTCGGCCTAGTCCAGGTCGGCCAGCAACAACCGCACTCCGCAGGAGATGTCGAAACCGACCCCGCCCGGTGAGACGACCCCGCCCCGCTCCACGTCGGTCGCGCCACCCCGCCGATCGGGAACCCGTAGCCCCGGTGCACGTCCGGCATCGCATAGGACGCCTCGACGATGCCGGGCAGCGTGGCCACGTTCCGACCTGCTCCAGGGAGCGGTCGGCGGCCACGTCGGGCAGCAGCGCCGCGGAGCCGAACACCACGCCGGGCACCCGCATCGCCCGCGCTGCTCCAGCCGCCAGCGAACCGGCGTCTCCTCCACCAGCTCGATCGGTCCGGCCTGCGCGGCGACGCGACTCACCGGGTGATCGGCTCCTCGCTGGCGCGCTGGTCACGGCGGGTGAGCGGCAGGATGGTCACCGGCTCGTCGCGGAACAGCTCCGAGGTACTGGCCTTGACCGACTCAGTCTCGACCCCGGCCGCGAACACCACGTCCTGTTGGCCGAACACCTCCGGGTCCAGCAACACCGGCACCCCCAGCAGCGACCCCAATGGCGCCAACGCCCCCAGCTCGTAGCCGGGGAAGTCCACCAGCAGCTCCCCCTCGGTCGCCAGCCGCGCGGCCGGGTCACCGAGCGCATCACGCACCAGGCGCAGATCCAGCCGGCACGATGCCGGCACCACCGCCAGCACGTACTTGTCACGGGTCCGCAGCGCGACCGTCTTGACCACCTCGTCGGCGGCGACGCCAAGGGCCCTGGCCTCCTGGATCGAGGTGAACGTGCGCCGGTGGGGAACGACCTCGAACGCCACCCCGCGCTCAGCCAGATAGTCGGTGACCAGCGACATGACGGACCTCCTCCGCAGACCAGAGCCTGGCGCCTCGGCCGGCCAACCTCCAGCATCACACCGCGGGAGACTGTGCAAAGGAGCCACCTGACCCCATCCCGACAGGACCTTCAGGGCCTCGACCCGGCGAACGAACGGAGGGCCTGGGAGGACCGCCGACGCTCCGGACCGCTGGACGACCCTGACCGCCACGGACGTTCGCCTCTGCCCAGGGCCACGCTGACCCGCGATCCTGTGAGTGCCGTCGCGTAGGCGGCCGTTGCCGATGCCGATGAGGTGAGCTGCCATGCTGTTTCGTGATCGAGCCGATGCGGGCCGCCGGCTGGCCGAGCGGCTCCAGCGATACCGCGCCGAGGCGCCGGTCGTCGTCGGCCTCCCCCGCGGTGGGGTGCCGGTGGCGGCGGAGGTGGCCCGCGCGCTGGATGCCCCGCTGGACGTGCTGGTGGTCCGCAAGCTCGGCTGTCCCTGGCAGCCCGAGCTTGCCTTGGGCGCCGTCGGCGAAGGCGACGTCACCGTGCTCAATCAGCAGCTCATCGCAGGCATCGGCCTGGGACGCGAGGAGGTCGAGGCGGTCGCCCGAGCCGAGCGCGCCGAGCTGGACCGCCGGGTAGGGCGCTACCGGCGGGGCCGCCCCGCCGAGCCGGTCCAGGGCCGCACCGTGATCGTGGTCGACGACGGGCTGGCGACCGGCTTCACCGCCCGGGCCGCCATCGGAGTGCTGCGCCGCCGCGGGGCGGGCCGGGTGGTGCTGGCGGTGCCGGTTGCGCCGCCGCAGGCGATCCGGGTGCTCAGGGGCGTCGCCGATCAGGTGGTCGCCATCGAGACCCCGAAGCGGTTCGAGGCCGTCGGGCAGTTCTACGCCGACTTCCCGCAGACCACCGACCAGGAGGTCGCCCGGCTGCTGGCCCACCCATCGATCGTGCCGGTGCCGACCGCCGCCGCCGTGGACGACCCGGTCCGCGCCTGCGATATCCAGGCCGGTGGCGTGCGGCTGGCCGGCGAGCTGGCCTGGACGGTCCGTCCGGTGGGGCTGGTGGTGTTCGCCCACGGCAGCGGCAGCAGCCGCCACAGCCCCCGCAACCGCTCGGTCGCCCAGACCCTGAACCAGAGTGGGCTGGCGACGCTGCTGCTGGACCTGCTCACCCCCCAGGAGGAACACGACCGCGGCAACGTGGTCGACATCGAGCTGCTGGCCGGGCGGCTGGTGGCGACCACCCGCTGGCTGGCCGACCAGCCCGACGCCCACGGGCTGCCGGTCGGGTTGTTCGGCGCCAGCACCGGCGCGGCGGCGGCGCTGTGGGCCGCGGCCGAGCTCGGTAACCAGATCGGCGCGGTGGTCTCCCGCGGCGGCCGCCCGGATCTGGCCGCACCGCGGCTTGGCGAGGTGCGCGCCCCCACCCTGCTGATCGTCGGCGGCCACGACCAGCTGGTGCTGGAGCTGAACCGGCGGGCCCGCGCGCGGCTGCGGTGCACCAGCGCCCTGCAGGTCGTCCCCGGCGCCACCCACCTGTTCGAGGAGCCGGGGGCCCTGGAGCGGGTGGCGGCGCTGGCCGGCGGATGGTTCAGGCACCACCTGCCCCACAGCGCCTCGGCGCAGCGCGGCGCGGTCGGGTAGCCGGCCAGCACGAGGAGGCGCAGCATGTGGGCCGGGGCGCGCGGCGGGCTGCTGGCCGTGGCACTGATCGTGGGGATGCCGCTGGCGGTGGCGGGTTGCGGCCGTCCCGAGGACGGCCGCCCGTCTGCCACCCCGTCCTCGGTCACAGCGGCGCCGGCTCCGACCGCGGCGCCCACCACCAGCACCAGACCACCGGTGACGGGCACGCGACCGCCAGCGAGCGGCAGGCCTCCGACCACCACGACGGTCCGGGGGCTGCCGTCCGCGCTGGCCGGGACCGAGTGGACCCGCCTGCCGACCGGCCGCAAGGTGGTGGCGCTCACCTTCGACGCCGGCGGGGATGCCGCCGGGGTGCCGTCCATCCTGAAGACCCTGCGCGCCCGCGGGGTCCCCGCGACGTTCTTCCTCACCGGCGCATGGACCCGGCGCTTCCCTGCGAGCGCTCACGCCGTCGGCGCGAGCCATCCTGTCGGCAACCACACCGACAGCCATCCCCACCTGCCGGCGCTGTCGGAGGCATCCGTCCGCGACGAGCTGCTGCGTGCCCAGGGGGCGATCCTCGCCGGGGCCGGACGTGACCCGCGGCCGCTGCTGCGCTTCCCGTACGGCGACAGCGACCCGCGCACGATCCGGACCGCCAACCGGCTCGGCTACGGCTCGATCGGCTGGACGGTCGACACCTGGGGGTGGAAGGGCACCTCGGGCGGCCAGTCGGTGGCCACCGTGGTCCGGCGGGTCGTGGACGGGCTGGTGCCGGGGACGATCGTGCTGCTGCACGTCGGCGCCAACCCCGACGACGGCTCGACCCTGGACGCCGACGCCCTCCCCACCATCGTCGCCGAGCTGCGCGCACGCGGTTACGGCCTCGTCACGGTCGACCAGTACGTGTGAGCGACCCGGGGCGACCGGCAGCCGAAGCACGGGACCTTCGACCCTGGCCGCCACCGACCCGCGGTGTGATGGTCGTGAGGGTCGACAGCAGCGGCGAAGCAGGAGAGCCAGCCCATGGCCGACGCGGTACAGCCGGCGGTGCTCGACCTCGACGGGTTGGACGCGCTCGTGGCCGAGCTGCGGGCGCGCGGCTACCGGGTCGTCGGGCCCACGGTGCGTGACAGGGCGATCGTCTACGACGAGATCACCTCGGTCGAGGACCTGCCCGCCGGGTGGACCGACGAGCAGGACGGAGGGACCTACCGGCTCCGCCGCCGCGACGACGGCGCCCTGTTCGGGCACGCGGTCGGCCCACACTCCTGGAAGCGGTTCCTGTTCCCGCCCCGGACCCGGTTGTGGCGCGCCGAGCAGGGCCCGGACGGCGTCGAAGCGCCGGAGCAGCGGCCGGAGCCGAGCCCTCTGTATGCGTTCCTTGGCGTGCGCGCCTGCGAGCTGGCCGCCATCGCCGTCCAGGACCGCGTCTTCCTCGGCGGCCGCTACCGCGACCCGGTGTACGAGGCGTGCCGCGCGGGGGCGTTCGTGGTCGCGGTCAACTGCGGCGCGCCGGGTGGCACCTGCTTCTGCGTCTCCATGGGCACAGGTCCCGGCGTCACCGCCGGGTTCGACCTGGCCCTCACCGAGCTGCTCGGCGACGGCCGGCACGAGTTCGTGACCGAGGCGGGCAGCGGGCGGGGCGCCGAGGTGCTGGCCACGCTGCCGTCCCGCCCGGCGACCGCCGCCGACGTGGCCGCCGCCGCGCGGGTTACCCGGCTGGCCGCCGACCGGATGGGCCGCACCCTCGACATCAACGGCGTGCGCGACCTGCTCGTCGGCAACCCCGAGCACCCCCGCTGGGACAAGGTCGCCGACCGCTGCCTGGCGTGCGGCAACTGCACCATGGTCTGCCCGACGTGCTTCTGCTGGACGGTCGAGGACACCACCGACCTGGACGGCGCCGGGGCCGAGCGCTGGCGGCGCTGGGACTCCTGCTTCGCCCTCGACTTCTCGCTGCTCGGCGGCCGCAGCGTGCGCACCTCCACCCGCGCCCGCTACCGCCAGTGGCTGACCCACAAGCTGGCCACCTGGATCGACCAGTTCGGCACATCGGGCTGTGTCGGCTGCGGCCGCTGCATCACCTGGTGCCCGGTCGGCATCGACCTGACCGAGGAGGTCCAGGCGATCCGCACCGATCCCGCCCGCTCCGATGAAGGGAGTCCGCGGTGACCGCCGAGGCGATCGAGCGGCTGCTCGCCGAGCACGAGCTGTTCCGTGGCCTCGGCGACGCCCACCTGGCCCGGATGGCCGCCTGCGCCGCCGAGGTGGAGGTCCCGGCCGGCAGGCACCTGTTCCGGGTGGGCGAGCCGGCCGACCGCTGCCACCTGCTGCGCGAGGGGCTGGTCGCGCTGGAGGTGTTCGACCCCGGCCGCGGGGCGCTGGTGGTCGACACGGTCGGCCCCGGCGACGTGGTGGGCCTGTCGTGGCTGGTCCCGCCCTACCGCTGGCAGCTCGACGCCTGCGCCATGCGGCCGGTCCGGTCGGTCGCGCTGGACGGCGCCTGCCTCCGCGACATCTGCGAGGCGGACCCGCGGGTGGGTTACGAGCTGGCCCGGCGGATCATCGGGGTCGTGTGGCGGCGCACGCAGTCGGCGCGGCTTCGGCTGCTGGACCTGTACGGCGATGTCCAGCGTGGTTGAGGGCGACGCCGCGCGATGGTGCCCCGCCGCCATCGGGTGCGGTCCCGGCGCCGGGAGCTGGCCGACACGGTCACGCTGGCGCTGGACCCGATGGACGGCCCGGCGCCGCGTCCCACCCCCGGGCAGTTCGTCATGCTGTCGGCCTTCGGCGTCGGCGAGGCGCCGGTGTCGGCCAGCGGCGACCCGACCCGTCCCGGGCCGCTGGTGCACACCATCCGGGCGGTCGGGGCGGTCACCCGGGCGCTGACCGCCAGCCGGCCGGGCGACGTGCTCGGCGTGCGCGGCCCGTTCGGGACCGACTGGGGGCTGGACACGATGCGCGGCGGCGACGTGGTGATCGTGGCCGGCGGCATCGGGCTTGCCCCCCTCCGGCCCGCCGTGCACGCCCTGCTCGCGCGGCGAGAGCGCTACGGTCGGGTCGCGCTGCTGGTCGGTGCCCGCTCGCCGGGGACGTTGCTGTACGCGCGCCAGCTCGCGGCCTGGGGTCGCCGCGGCGACCTGCATGTCGAGGTGACCGTGGACGCGGCCAGCCCCGGCTGGGACGGCCACGTCGGCGTGGTCACCGAGCTGATCCCCGCGGCCCCGTTCGACCCCGCCCGTGCCGCCGCGCTGGTGTGCGGGCCCGAGGTCATGATGCGCTTCGCCGCCAAGGCCCTGGCCGACCGGGGGGTGGACCCCGACCGCATCCGCCTGTCGCTGGAACGCAACATGCGGTGCGCGCTCGGCCACTGCGGCCACTGCCAGCTCGGACCCGTCCTGGTCTGCCAGGACGGCCCGGTCTTCGGCTACGAGCGGGTCGCCCCGCTGCTCGCGGTCAGGGAGCTGTGACATGCGACGCCGGCCCAAGCTCGCGGTCTGGAAGTTCGCCTCCTGCGACGGCTGCCAGCTCACCCTGCTGAACTGCGAGGACGAGCTGCTGACGCTCGCCGACCGGGTGGAGGTGGCCTACTTCCTGGAGGCGTCGCGGGCGCGGGTGCGCGGCCCCTACGACCTGTCCCTGGTGGAAGGGTCGATCAGCACTCCCGCGGACGCCGAGCGGATCCGCCAGGTCCGCCGCGCCTCGCGTCGCCTGGTCACCATCGGGGCCTGCGCGACCGCAGGCGGGATCCAGGCCCTGCGGAACCTCGCCGCCGTGCGCGGCTTCGTCTCGGTGGTGTATGCCCACCCCGAGTACATCGCCACGCTCGAGCGCTCCACGCCGGTCGCCGAGCACGTGCGCGTCGACTTCGAGCTGCGCGGCTGCCCGATCGACAAGCGCCAGCTCCTGGAGGTGATCGGCGCATTCCTGCACGGGCGCAAACCGGCCGTGCCCGGCCACAGCGTCTGCATGGACTGCAAGCAACGTGGCATCGTCTGCGTCATGGTCGCCGACGGCACCCCCTGCCTCGGGCCGGTCACCCAGGCCGGCTGCGGCGCCCTGTGCCCCGCCTGGCGGCGAGGCTGCTACGGCTGCTTCGGCCCTGCGGAGACGCCGAACACCGCCGCGCTCAGCGGTCGCCTGGCCGGCCTCGGCATGACCGGCGACGACGTGGCGCGCGTGTTCCGCACCTTCAACGCCGCCGCCGAGCCCTTCCGGAAGGCCGGGCAGGCCGCGGCCGGGGCCGACCGGTCATGAGCCACTCCGACGACGCCAGCCGCGTGGTGCGCGTGGGCGCGCTCGCCCGGGTGGAGGGCGAGGGGGCGCTGGTGGTGCGGACCCGCGGCGGGCGCGTGCTCGGCGCCGAGCTGCGCATCTACGAGCCGCCCCGCTTCTTCGAGGCGCTGCTGCGAGGTCGGCAGGCCGCGGAGGCGCCCGACATCACCGCCCGGGTCTGCGGCATCTGCCCGGTCGCCTACCAGATGAGCGCCTGCCAGGCGATCGAGGACGCCTGGGGGGTCCAGGTGCAGGGACCCCTGGCCGACCTGCGCCGGCTGCTGTACTGCGGCGAGTGGATCTCCAGTCACGCCCTGCACGTCTACCTGCTGCACGCCCCCGACTTCCTCGGCTACGACAGCGCGATCGAGCTGGCCAAGGACCACCGCGCGGTGGTCGAGCGGGGGCTGGCGCTGAAGAAGGTGGGCAACGAGCTGCTGGCCGCGATCGGCGGGCGGGCCATCCACCCCGTCAACGTCCGGGTCGGCGGCTTCTACCGGGTGCCGACCCGGCGCGAGCTGGCGCCGGTGGCCGAGCGGCTGCGGCGCGCCCGCGACGACGCCGCGGCGACCGTCCGCTGGGTCGCCGGCTTCGACTTCCCCGACGTCGAGCGCGACGACGAGCACGTCGCCCTGCGTCACCCGCACGAGTACCCCATCCTGGCCGGGCGGGCGCCTCCAACCGCGGGCTCGACCTGGCCGTGCCCCAGCTCGACCAGGCGCTGGAGGAGGAGCAGGTGGCCTACTCCACCGCGCTGCGCGCCCGCCTCGGCGGCCGCGCCCCGTACCTGGTCGGCCCGCTGGCCCGCTACAACCTCAATGCCGACCGGCTGTCGCCGCCGGCCCGCCAGGCCGCCGCCGAGGCCGGCCTCGGGCCGGTCTGCCGCAACCCGTTCCAGAGCATCGTGGTGCGGGCGGTGGAGATCCTGGAGGCGTGCGAGGAGGCGCTGCGGCTGCTCGACGCCTACGAGCCGCCCAACACGCCGGCGGTGGAGGCCGAGCCGCGCGCCGCCACCGGCCACGGCTGCACCGAGGCGCCGCGGGGCATCCTCTACCACCGCTACCGCACCGCTGCCGACGGCACCATCCTCGACGCCCGCGTCGTCCCGCCCACCGCGCAGAACCAGGGCCAGATCGAGGCCGACCTGCGCGACTTCGTCCAGCACCACCTCGACCTGCCCCACGAGGAGCTGACCTGGCGCTGCGAGCAGGTGATCCGCAACTACGACCCGTGCATCTCGTGCGCCACCCACTTCCTGGACCTGCGGGTGGAGGGCGCGTGACCCGCACCGTGGTGATCGGCCTCGGCAACCTGCTGCGGGGCGACGACGGGGCGGGGATCGCGGTCACCCGGCGGGTGCGCGCGGCCGCGCCCGAGGGGGTCGACGTCGTCGAGCTCGGCGACGACCTCGCCGGGCTGCCGGACGCCTGGTCCGGGATGGACCTGGCCGTCGTCGTGGACGCGATCCGGTCCGACGGGCCGCTCGGTGACGTTCGCTGGATGGAGCTGGACCCGAGCAGGCCCCTTGGCGGGTGGCGGTCGCCGACCAGCTCCCACGCGCTCGGCCTAGCCAGCGCCGTCGAGCTGGGCCGCACCCTGGGTCGCCTGCCCGGCCGCCTGGTCCTGGTCGGGATCGAGGGCGCCGGCGCGGCCGCCGGCGACCCGCTCTCACCCGCCGTCGCCGAGGCGGTCGAGGCAGCCGCCGAGCAGGTCCTGCGGGCCGTCGAGATCCCACGTCGCTGAGCCGGCCGGGCGCGCGCCCCTGCAACTGGTCCCGGCGCCAGAGGGGTCGCCCCCGGTCCGGGTGGCTCCCTCGGCAACCCGGCGATCAGAGCACCCAGATCGCCGCGAAGGCCACGGCGGCGGCGAACGCCGCGACGGAAAGGACAGCGCCGGCGACCGCAAACCCGGTCGGGTGGCGGTCGTCCACCTGCATCCGGTCGGCGAACAGCGAGAACCCACCCGACAGGAAGAGCCCGCCGAGGGCGAGACTCCCCAGGTACCAGCCCTCGGTCAGATCGCCGAGGATCCAATCGGTCGGCGCGTAGGAGGTGTACACGCCGAGCAGCGCCAGCAGCGCGCCCACGGCCAGCAGCGTGTACTCCAGCACCGGAACCGGCTTGCGGGGAACGGCGGTGTAGCGCGACCCGGTGCGCTCCCGCTCCAGGAGCTGAGACATCTCGTCACCTTCCCCTCCCCCGGGGGCCGCGGCGCGGCCCCCGGGGTGTCCCGTGTCCGCTCAGTTGGTGCGGACGAGGATCTTGGTCGCCTCCACCTTCTGCTGCTCGACGGGGACCCGGATCTCCAGGATGCCCGCCTTGTAGGAGGCGTCGACGTCCTTTTCCCCGGCCCCGGCCGGCAGCGGCAGGGTGCGCGTGAAGGCGCCGTAGTGGATCTCGGACCGGTACAGGTCCTTCTCCTCGACCTGCTGCTCCTGGCGCCGCTCGGCGTGGATGTGGAGCATGCCGTCGGCGATGGTGATCTCGACGTCCTTGTCGGGGTCGATGCCCGGCAGCTCGGCCCGGATCACCAGGGTGTCGCCGTCCATGTACTCCTCGACGCGGAGCTGGCCCTCGCCGAACATGGACCGGAACGACGGCACCGACCGGAAGAGCTCCGGCCAGTCGAACGCCCAGAAGCCGAACGGGTCGCGATACTCGAACACTCTTGGGCTCCTGCGGGTGAGTGCCATGGGGTTGTCACCTCCTTCACAGCTCATCACCCTCACCGTAGGACGCCAGGACGGCGATGCCGAGAGGCAGGGGTCCCGCAGCCTGCTGGACGAACGTCTCTAGGCAGGGCGGGACACCGACCACATGCTGGGGTCGGGCTCCGGGGCCTGCTGGGGAGGTCGAGGACGATGACGGGCGAGGCTGGTTGGAGGGCCATGGCGGTGGCCGCCGCCGCGGTGGGGGTGATCGTGGGCGCCCGCAGGGCCGACCGGCGGCGCCGCCTGCGGATGGCGTCGCACCAGCTCGCGCGGCGGGCGGCGCTCGAGGAGACGCGGCGTCGGATTGAGGCCGCGGGACTGGAGCGGCGGACCCGCCGGGCCGGCTAGCGCGAGTGGCGCTCCCGCCACCAACCCAGCTCGCTCATGAGGAGGGCGAGCGCGGCACCGACCAGCGCGCCGCCGAGCAGGCCGACGGAGGCACCCGTATAGCCGAGGTCCGTGACCGGTCCCCACGCGGCCAGTGCGATCCCGGCACCGGCGAGGAGGACGGACACGATCACCGTTCGCGCCAAGCGCATTCGGGCCACCTCCTTGGTCCAGCACGTCCGGCCCACCGCCGCATGATCTCGGTTGGCCA